>Ga0190303_1000041_pt1 | contig 54329 bp, 50 predicted proteins | sample 48700701_MG_FD_161672 | JGI IMG/M metagenome (GOLD analysis project Ga0190303, IMG submission 161672) | Hydrothermal vent sediment bacterial communities from Southern Trench, Guaymas Basin, Mexico - 4870-07-0-1_MG | ecosystem: Environmental > Aquatic > Marine > Hydrothermal vents > Sediment ... | reverse complement strand
AGCTAAAAAAATCTTAAATACTATTGATTATCTTCATTCTTTAGATACAATGAAACTCGCTTTAGAAATTCAAAAAAGAAGACTAAAAAAACTTGATTGTTTTATTCAAGTTAATATTAGTAGTGAGGAATCTAAACATGGACTTAGTCCTGATCAAGTTGTTGATTTTATTAAAGAATTACAACATTTAGATAAAATCAATGTCATAGGACTTATGGGAATGGCAAAACTAACAAAAGATGAAGATATTATTAATAATGAATTTCAAAAGTTAAATGATTTACAAACAACTATAAAAAAAGAATTAAACATTGATGTATCAGAATTATCAATAGGAATGAGTAATGATTATTTAATAGCTATTAAGCATAATGCAACATTTTTACGACTTGGTAGTGTATTATTTAAGAAAGAGGTGTTATAATGTTAATGAAAAAAAGGGCAATTAAACGAGTAGACTTTATAACTATGGAAGAAAAAATAAATGTTATAAAACTCGCTAATAAGCTTTTAAAAGGAATTCCTCTAATTATTAATTTCGAAGAATTTGAACCAATAGAATCTAACAAAATAATTACTTTTTTAAGTGGCGTAATTTACGCTATTGATGGTGAGGTCGAAGTAATCCAATCAAAAATCTTTTTATTTGCTACAAAAAAAGATTATAAGGATGGCTCATTACGTAAATTTGTAAAAGAATATAAGGAGTAACAATTATGGTTTTATTACTAACAATTATTTATTGGCTATTAAAAATCTATTATTGGATTTTAATTGCTTATGTTTTAGGATCTTGGATTCCAGAACTTAGAAATTCAAAAATTTACCGTTTAATCTATAATATAGCAAATCCTTACATGCGACTTTTTAGAGGATTTTTAGTTATTGGAATGATGGATTTTACCCCTATTTTAGGGTTTACGTTATACTCTTTTGGATTAAGATATTTATACCAAATGATTTTAACATTAAATTAAACCAATAAATATTATTAAAAGTATTGTTTTTTAAAATTTATTTGTTAAAATGTAAAGTATAAAAAGTAATGACTAGGACAAGCATTTACTATACTGTTTATAAAAGAGACCAAGGATAGCTGAAAACTTGGATAAACAATCTTAAATGTATCCCCTATGAGCGAAATTCTGAAGATAGTAAGAATTTACGGAACTCACCGTTATCGAGTAGAGAGCTAGTTTAACTAGAACAAAGGTGGTACCGCGGAGTTTAATTCGTCCTTATTTTTAAGGACGATTTTTTATTATAATTATTATACGAGGAGTGAAAAAGATGAACAATTATAAAGATACCTTATTATTGCCAAAAACAGATTTTCCAATGAGAGGAAATCTTGGGAATAACGAGCCAAAGATTCAAGAAGAATGGAATGAAATTGATCTTTACAATAAACGATTAACTAAAAACATAAATAATCCAAAATATATTTTGCATGATGGTCCACCGTATGCCAATGGAAATATTCATATTGGTCATGCTTTGAATAAAGTCTTGAAAGACTTTGTTTTGAGATATAAGAGTATGCAAGGGTTTTACACAAGATATGTACCTGGTTGGGATACTCATGGCCTACCAATTGAAACTGCTTTAGTAAAAACAAAAAAAATTAATCGTAATCTTATTGATAAAGTTGAATTTAGAAAAATGTGCGCTACATATGCTCTACAACAAGTCGATAAACAAAAAAATCAATTTAAAAGATTAGGTGTTTTAGGAGAATGGGATAATCCTTATATTACATTAAACGCAAAATACGAAGCATCTCAATTAACTGTATTTGCTGAAATGGTAGAAAAAGGATTAATCTTTAAAGGATTAAAACCGATATTTTGGTCACCATCTAGTGAAACAGCGCTTGCTGAAGCTGAAATCGAATATCACGATAAAAAATCTCCATCTATTTATGTTGCAATGGATGCCGTTGAGAAATTAAATGTTTTTGAAGATGATTTTCGTTTCTTAATTTGGACAACCACTCCATGGACAATCCCAGCTAATCTAGCAATCGCGGTAGGAGATCAAATATTATATTCATTTATTAGAGTAAATGATAACGTAAATTATTTAGTTGCGACTGCTTTAATCGATACTTTAACATCATTATTTGAATGGAAAAAAGTAGAAATATTAAAAGAAGTAAAAGGTCAAGTATTAGAAGGAATGAGCTATAAACATCCTTTATACGATAGAATAAGCCCGATTGTTATTGGACATCATGTTACTGTTGAAGGTGGAACAGGATTAGTTCATACTGCTCCAGGACATGGAGAAGACGACTTTATCATTGGACAAAAATATGGTCTTGAAACATTATGCCCAGTTGATTCAAAAGGATTTATGACAGCTGAAGCTGGACAGTATGAAGGTCAATTTATTGAAGATTGTAATAAAAGTGTTGTTAAAGATTTAGATGATCAAAACTATTTACTGAAAATGGTTTGGATAACTCATAGTTATCCTCATGATTGGCGTACTAAAAAACCTGTTATCTTTAGAGCAACCGCTCAATGGTTTGCTTCAATTGAATCATTGAAAGATGATATGTTAAAAGAAATCAAAAATGTAACATGGTACCCTAAATGGGGAGAATTAAGAATGACAAATATGGTTAAAGACAGAAAAGCATGGTGTATTTCACGTCAAAGAACTTGGGGAGTTCCAATTCCGGTATTTTATAATGAAGATGGATCTGAGATTCTTGATAAAGCAGTTATTAATCATGTTGCACAAATATTTGAAACAGAAGGATCAAATGCATGGTATACTAAATCCGCAAAAGAACTATTACCTAAGGAATACACTAATCCTGCTTCTCCAAACGGAGAATTTACTAAAGAAACAGATATATTAGACGTTTGGTTTGATTCAGGAACATCTCATCACGGAGGAATGATTGATTATGGAAATCCTTATCCGAGTGATTTATACCTAGAAGGTAGCGACCAATATCGTGGTTGGTTTAACAGTAGTTTATCTACAGGAGTTGCTTCAATGGGTAAAAGTCCTTATAAAACATGCTTAACTCATGGATTTGTTCTTGATGGTGATGGACGTAAAATGTCTAAATCATTAGGTAATGTTATTGATCCATTAAAAATAATGAAACAAAGCGGAGCTGATATTTTACGTTTATGGGTTGCTAGTGTTGATTATCAAAGTGATGTAAGAATAAGCAATAACATGATGAAACAAGTAAGTGAATCATATCGTAAAATAAGAAATACTATTCGTTTTATGCTTGGGAATCTTTTTGATTTTAATCCTTTAAAAGATCGTGTTGAATTTAACGATTTAAATGAAGTCGATAAATATATAACCTTAAAATTAAACAATCTAATTAAAGACACAATTAATAATTATGATCATTTTAAATTTGATACAGTATATCGTGAAATAACTAATTTTGTAACTAAAGAACTCAGTGCTTTCTATTTAGATTTTACAAAAGATGTTTTATATATAGAAAAAGCCGATAATCATGATAGAAGAAGTATTCAAACAGTTCTTTATGATATTACTCTTTCTTTATTAAAACTTTTAACACCATTTATTCCACACACAACTCATGAAGCATACAAATATCTATCTTACAAAGCTGAAGAAAATATGTACTTAGAAAATATGCCTAAATACCAAAACTTAGGTCATGAAGAATTAATCACAAAATATAATAGTTTTATGGTAGTAAAAGATAATGTTTTAAAAGCTTTAGAGATTGCAAGAAATGAGAAAATAATTGGTAAAAGTTTTAATGCTAAATTAACTATTTACCCTCAAGGTGAAGTTAAAGAATTGTTGAATTCAATGAAAGCAAATCTCGGGCAAATATTTATTGTTTCACAATTTGAAATGAAAGATGGAAAAGGAATGTATGAATTTAATAATTTATCAATCGATGTAGAAAAAGCAATTGGAGAAACATGTGATCGTTGTTGGCAAATAGTTGATCATACTAATAATGGTCTATGTCAAAGATGTGAACAAATAATTAAATAATACTTTAAAGTCTGATTTTTCAGACTTTTTTGATATAATAGTATTAGGATGTGATTTAAATGAAAAAAAGTTTATTATTGATATTAGTAAGTATTAGTATTTTCACTCTTAGTTCCTGTTCACAAAACCCATTTAATGCTTTGCCAAATACCGAGATTATTAATAGTAATACCCTTGAATTTAATTACTATAATGGTAAAACAACAGAAAAATTATTTGAATACACTTTTTCAAAAGAATACTATTATTTTGTTGGTATACTTGATAATAATTATCGATTTACTGCGATAAATAATTATTTAGATATTAGCAATGAATTTATAGATTTTTTAGAATATTATGATGATTATATTGTTTATGATAAATTCATTAATGATTCATATGGTGATAAAGTTCGATTATCTTTAGGAGCAACAGATGGTAATTTTAATTTAACTAATATTAGTATTGACAATAATATTTATGATGTTGATGCTTACATGTCAATCGAAAACGGACTTAGAATTGTATTTTCATATACTGAATTTTATCATAATGATGAATTAATTATAATTCCATATTATTTATCTATTATTGCATATGACATTCATGAAGCATATTTAAAAGAATATTTACCAGTTAATAATGATTATGTTCCTGAAAAAGCAATTTTAACAAAATACATTACACATATAATTCCATTACCACCAAAAGTGAGTATTTTATCATCAAGTTTTGATGAAAATGACAATGATCTTAAAAATTTAGGTTATTATATGAAAATAATTGAAGATACTTCGACTAACGAAGTGCATACTGAAAAAGTATGTTCAGAAGAAATAACTGAGAGTTGCTTTGAAAAAGAGTTTTCAGTGGTAAAAGGTTATATTTATGATTACTCTATTGACGAGATACTTAATTTTTATGAGTTAAACTATAATGGGCAATATGATGGAGAGAACTTCATTTTTATTAATAACAACCTAAACTATAAAATTATCTTAGGTGAAAAAACAACAATTAGAATTTATAATGTTGATGATAATAGCTCTCAATTAGAAGATGTCATCAATTTTGAAATTACTTATTATAATAACTAAACAAATTATAAACATAAATTTTCATTATTTTAAGAATATGTTGATTTTATTACGCTTTTTTTGTAAAATATAAATATCGTTAATCCTAAGATATGGTTAGGAGTTACAAGTCCCCTAAAATTGACTTTAGAGCGGTAACTACAATTTTAGGAGGTGTTTTATGAATAGAAAAATTGAATTTAACAAAAAGAATAATTTTTATTACCTTTTTGGTTTTTTTGTTTTAGGCTTTGGTGTAAACACAATGATAATGTCTGATTTTGGGGCAGGGCCATGGGATACTGTGACATACAACTTAAGTGTACTAATCAATCTATCACTTGGGACAACATCAATTATTATTGCTTTAATACTTATGGCTATTGTCCTTGGTTACACTAGAAAGTGGAAACTTATTTTTATGATTGTTCCAATTATACTTGTTGGAATATCTTTAGATTTTTGGGATGTTATAGTTTTTGGTAATTACGAACCAACAACTATTTTACTTAGATTATTGTTTTATTTTTTAGGAGTAATTGCTATCCCACTTGGACTTGCTTTTATTATTTCATCGAAATATCCTGCTTTTGTATTTGATGAATTAATGATTGTAATTATGAATGTTTTAAAAACTGATAAAGTAGCTGGAATTAGAATAGCTATAGAAGTTTTAGGAATTTCACTTGGTACTCTTTTTGGATTTATTGCCGGAATCGGTTTTGGAACAGTGGGAGTAGGTTCCGTCGTTATGGCATTAATACTCGGACCTATCCTGGCAGTGTTTTTGAAAATGCTTGGAGGGTCATTAAATGAAACATCGTAAAATGATTTTTAATATTAAAAATATTTTAATTTACATTAGTGGTTCAATTATTATTTCTTTTGCAGTTGTAATGATGAAAAAAAGTAATCTTGGTCTTAGTTCTTGGGACTCTTTACACTTTAGTTTACATGCATTAACAGGAATATCATTTGGAACAGCAGTTATCTTAGTCGCAACAGTTTTTTTAATTTTTGTAACAGTAATGAATAAACATATTAAATATATTTTAATGTTTATTCCTATTATTTTTGTTGGATATGTAATCGATATCTTCGATTTATATGTTTTTATTAATTTTATGCCACATGATATAATTATTAGAATTTTAACTTATTTAGTTGGTTTGATATTATTACCATTTGGCGGATCATTACTAATAATATCAACGTTTCCAGCAGGAGTGTTTGATGAAGCAATGCTTACTTTTATGCGACTATTTAAAACAGATAAATTAGTATTAGTTCGTAGTTCAATGGAAGTATCAGCAGTAATTTCAGCAATAATAATAGGTTCTATTGCTGGTGTAGGTTTTGGAATGGTGAACGTTGGAACACTAATATTTTCATTAAGTATTGGAGTATTAGTTAAAATATATTTAAAACTATTTGAAAGGATTGGTTTATATGAAATTGAACAAATTAATTGATCACACATATTTAAAAGCTTTTGGCACAGAACTAGAAATTAACAAGTTAATTGAAGAGGCAATAGAATACGATTTTAAAAGTGTTTGCGTTAATCCTTTTTGGGTTGAGCATAGCCACAAATTATTAAAGGAAACAGATGTCTTAGTTTGTACAGTAATAGGGTTTCCACTCGGAGCTAATACAATTAATACAAAAGTTTTTGAAACTATTGATGCCATTAAAAATGGAGCTGATGAAATAGATATGGTTCTTAATGTTGGTAAAGTAAAAGCACAAGACTTTGACTATGTATATGAGGAAATAAAAGCTGTAAGAGAAGCTTGTAAAGAAAAAACACTAAAAGTAATATTAGAAACTTGTTATTTAACAAAAGAAGAAATTAAATTAGCAAGTATTGCAGCTATGAAAGCAAATGCTGATTTTGTTAAAACAAGTACTGGTTTTGGAACTGGCGGGGCAACTGTTGAAGATGTTAAAATAATGAAAGCAGTAGCGAAAGATAAAGAAGTAAAAGCCAGTGGCGGAGTAAGAACTAAAGAAGATTTAGAAAAAATGATTTCTGCTGGAGCTACTAGAATTGGTACCAGTAGCGGTATTTCACTTATTAAAGGTGAAATATCAAATTCGGATTATTAGGAGGAAAAAAATGAGTACACCTCATATTGAAGCAAAAGATAATACCATCGCAAAAACAGTTTTAATGCCCGGAGATCCTCTTCGCGCAAAATATATAGCTGATACTTATTTAGACAACGTTGTAAAATTTAATAATGTTCGTAATATGTTTGGTTATACTGGTACATATAAAGGTAAAAGAATTAGTGTTATGGGAAGCGGCATGGGAATGCCAAGTATCGGAATCTATTCATATGAACTTTTCAAATTCTATGATATTGATAATATTGTAAGAATAGGAAGTTGTGGAGCATATAGTCGAGAATTAGAATTATATGATGTTGTATTAGTTGAAAAAGCATGGAGTCAATCAAATTTTGCAAATATTCAAAGTTCTTCAACTAATATTGACACTACTTACCCAAGTTTAGAATTAAATGAAAAATTAGATAAAATTGCTAATGATTTAAAAATTCCAATCACAAAATGCACAATTCATTCAAGTGATGTATTCTATCGTGATAACTTTAATGAATTTAAAGAAATTCACGATAAACATGGATGTTTAGCTGTTGAAATGGAATCATTCGCCTTGTTTCATAATGCGAAAGTGACAGGTAAAAATGCCGCTTGCTTATTAACTGTAAGTGATTCATTAGTTACTCATGAAGCAACTACAGCAGAAGAACGTCAATTCGCTTTTACTAAAATGATGGATATAGCTTTAGGAATGGCTGAATAATAAATAAAAAAGTGCTAACGCACTTTTTTTAGGAGAATAATTATGGAAAGTAAAACAATATATGGAAACAATTACACATTAAATATGGTAAAAACAACAAAATTCAAAACAACTAGATTACAATTGTCTTTTGCTAATAGTTTAAATGAAAAGACAATTTCAAAAAGAACATTATTACCATATTTATTAAAAGCAATTTCAAAAAAATATCCTTCACGAGAACTAATGTCTGCGTATTTAGAAAATATGTATGCAACTCGTTTTAACGTAGGTGTAAGTAAAATTGCTAAAACACATTTTATTAATTTTGATTTATCTTTTATCAATGACGATTATACCTTGAATAATGATTTACTTTTCAAAGATGCATTACTATTTGTTAAAGAGGTTTTATTCAACCCCTATTTTAATGAAAAAATATTTCAAGAAGAATTAAGATTAATGAAAGAATACTTTAATAGTATTTACGCAAATAAACTAAAGTATGCTGTTGTTGAAACAAATAAAATAATGTTTAAAGATGAGATATATCGTTTAAGCGCACTTGGTGAAGAAACATTACTTAAAGGTATTACGTTAGACGATTGTATTGCTGCGTACCACGATATGATAACTAATGATATGATTACCATTAACATCATTGGAGATTTTGATTTTGCCAAAATAGAAAAAGAAATAAAAACTACTTTTCCTTTTTCTGAACGTGATTATATTCCAACATTAGTTGATAAATCAACAAAAAACATTACTAAAGTAACAAAAATAAATAAAAAAATCGCGATTAAACAATCAAAATTGGTCATAGGGTACCGTCTTAATGCCTTTTATCATACAAGTAATTATTTAGGAGGAATTTTATTTAATACACTTTTTGGTGGAAGCGGAGAAAGTATGCTTTTTAAAGAGATAAGAGAAAAACTAGGACTAGTTTACTTTATTAGTAGTAGTTATGACCCTTATAAAAGTGTTTTATTTATAGTTTCTGGTATTAACAAAAAGGATTACAATATTGTTTTGAAAACTATTGATAAAATATTAGAAAAAATAATTAATCAAGAATATAACGATGAAGAATTAAAAATTGCTAAAATAATGCAAACAAACGGTATAATCGAAAGTCTTGATTCAAACATTGGAATACTATCAAGAATAAGTAGAGATTCCCTCTTTCATGATCGTTTTGATTCAAACAAGTTAATAGAACAACTAAATTTAGTAACAAAAAACGATATTACTCGCATTGCTAAAAGCATAAAGAAAGATACTGTTTTCTTATTAAGGGACGATGATAAAGATGAATAAAAAAGAATACCTTAAAATCAAAGAAACTCTATATACTGAAATATTAGATAATGGATTAAGTGTTTATTTATTACCTAAAAAAGGGTTTCATAAATCCTATGTTACTTTTTCGACAAGTTTAGGATCAATAGCGACTAAAATTAAGGATGAAAATAATATATACTATGATCTGCCAAAAGGAATTGCTCATTTTTTAGAACATAAATTATTCGAACAAAATAATCAAGACGTATCTTCGAAATTTGCAACAAATCAAGCAAGAGTTAATGCATTTACCCAAAATAATCGAACAACCTATATGTTTTCTTGTACCGCAAATCTAGAAACCAATATTGAGCTATTACTTAACTTTGTTCAAAACCCTTTATTTACAGATGAAGGCGTTGAAAAAGAAAAAGATATTATTATTCAAGAAATAAGAATGTATCAAGATGACCCAAATACTATTGCTTATATGAATTTAATAAAAAACATGTTTGAAACTCATCCGATAAAATATGATATTTTAGGAACAGAAGAATCACTAAAAGAAATTAATGTTGACATTTTAAAAAAAGCACATCAAACATTTTATAATCCCAAAAATATGATTTTATTTATCACAGGTAATTTTGATCCAAAAAAACTAATTAAATTTATTAAAAAAAATCAAGAAAAAATAACTTTTCAAAATCAATATATAGATGCTAGTAATATTTCAAATCAAACTAATATTGTTTACAAAAAAGAATCTAATATGAATTTAGAAATTTCCATTCCAAACTTCTTACTCGGAATTAAACAATCACCAACTAATTTTAAAGAAGAGAACATTATGAAAAAAGAACTAACAATGGCTATATTAATTGATCTTATTATAGGTAAAAGTTCCCAAAACTATAGAAGTTTGATTAATAAAGGATTAATAAATGATAGTTTTGGAATTGATATAACCTTTGAGGAAAGTTATGGTTTCTTTCTAATCGGTAGTGAAACATATTCACCTGTTGAGTTAAAAACAACTTTAAAAGAAATATTTCTTAATCTAGAAACATTTGAAATTAAAGAAACAGAGTTTAATAGAACAAAAAAACAAATTATTGGCAGCTTTATTCAAGCTTTGAATAGTTTAGAATATATAGCTAATCAATTTACTAAATATTACTATATTGGTTCTTCACTTTTTAATATCTTAGACGTCGCTGATTCAATTACAATTAATGATTTAAATGATTCAAAAAAACTTCTATTAAATGAGGATTCATATACTTATATAACTGTTTATCCTAAAAAAAATGATGCATAAGCATCATTTTTTATATATTATATTTCATCCAATCACCAATTCTTCGATAAGTACTTTCTTTTTCGACTTCATTGATAATTTCATGTCTACAATCTCGTAGCACTGTATATTTTACTCTTGAATATCCGCATTCTTTATAGTAATTGTAAAGTTTTTTAACAGCTCCACCGTAATTTCCAAGAGCATCTAAATCACCACTAATAAAATATATTGCAGTACTTGAAGCGCTATCCTTAATTCGTTTTTTATCCTGAACTTCAAGAATGAAATTTAATAAGTCTAATTGTGCTCCTATCGTAAAAGGCTTTCCACAATACTCTGACTCTTCAAATTCGCGTTGAACAGCTTTAACACTTGAAATCCACTCTATTCTTTTATTAATGATTCCATTACGTTTCATAGATCTAATAGCTCCATCAGCAATTTTATTATTATAATACTCACTGACATATCTTTGACCTTTTGATCTAATAATGAATTTTGTTATCCAAATAGAAATATGTATTTTTATTGGATTAAACCATCCTGTTCCTGAAAAAATAGCTTCATCATATCTTTTATGATCATACAAAATAGCATATCTTCCAATAAAAGATCCCATTGAATGTGCAAACATAATAACTGGTAAATCAGGATAATGTTCTTCAATATAGTCTCTTACAGTTTTAACACCCTCATAAACTTTATGAAATCCGATACTATCGGAAAAATGAATTGAATCATTATCTATATTATTTTTACCGTGTCCTAAATGATCATTTCCAATTACAATAAACCCAATAGAATTAAGATATGATGCAAATTCATTATATCTTCCCATATACTCACTAGCTCCGTGAATAATCTGAACTACGCCCTTTATCGACTCAGTTTTTGGCACCCATAAATATACATGAATTTCATTTTCATATGGGTCAGTAAGTTTAAATTCTTTTTCCATCTAATCACCTTCTAAAGATAATTATATCATATATTTGACAAATAAATTTTCAAATTATGAATTATTTGATAAAATAAGACTAAGAGGTGGTAATATTGAAGAAATATATTCTTGCGATTGATCAAGGAACAACATCATCAAGAGCGATTTTATTTAATAAAAAAGGTGAAATAGTTAGTTCAAGCCAAAGAGAATTAAAAATGATTTATAAACAAGCTGGCTATGTCGAACAAGATGCAGAAGACATTTGGGAATCAGTTTTATCAACATTAGCAGAATGTATAATGACTGCGGAAGTATTACCTGAAGAAATTAGTAGTATTGGAATTACTAATCAACGTGAAACTACAATTCTTTGGGATAAAAGAACAGGAGAACCAATATATAAAGCTATTGTTTGGCAATCAAAACAAAGTAATTACATTTGTGATAATCTTAAAAAAAATCATCTTGAAAAAGTTTTTAAAGAAAAAACAGGACTATTAATTGATCCGTATTTTTCCGCAACTAAAATAAAATGGATTCTAGATAACGTTGAAGGTGTTAAAAAATTAATGGATAATGGAAATTTAATGTTTGGGAATGTAGATTCCTGGTTACTTTATAAATTAACTGGCAATAAGGTTCATAAAACAGATTATACTAACGCATCCAGAACACTCTTATATAATATTTTTGAAAAAAAATGGGATTTAGAACTTCTTGAAATTTTTGGAATAAATAAAAATATTTTACCAGAAGTTTGTGATTCTAATAGTATTTTTGGTAAAACATCAAGAAAAATTTTTTTAGGAATTGAAATACCAATAGCTGGTATTTTAGGTGATCAACAAGCTGCTTTATTTGGGCAATTATGTTTAGAAAAAGGAGCAATAAAAAATACTTACGGAACAGGTTGTTTCATGTTGATGAATACTGGCAAAATACCAACATTATCAAAAAAAGGATTATTAACAACTATTGCTTACTCTATTAATGGCGAAATAACTTATGCTCTAGAAGGAAGTGTTTTTGTCGCAGGAAGTGCAATTCAATGGCTTCGTGATTCACTTAACTTTTTTAAAGAAGCTAAAACTTCAGAAACACTCGCAATTAGTGTTGATGATAATTATGGAGTTTATGTTGTTCCTGCGTTCGCAGGACTTGGTACCCCTTATTGGGATACTGAAGCAAAAGGTGCTATTTTCGGGTTAACTAGAGGAACAACTCCGGCTCATATTACTAGAGCTACACTAGAGTCACTTGCTTATCAAACAAAGGATGTTATTGATATTATGGCTTTTGAATCAAATATTACTCCTACTATTTTGAAAGTCGATGGTGGAGCCTCAATGAATAATTTTTTAATGCAATTTCAAAGTGATATTTTGAATATTAAAATAAGTAGACCAAGAATAAATGAATCAACTGCACTTGGGGCTGCATTTATTAGTGGAATTGCTACAGGATTTTATAAGAATACCAAAGAATTAGAGAATTTAATCCTTTTAGATAAACAATTTGCACCAGAAATGTCAAAAAATGAAAGAAAGAAACTCTATCGTAATTGGCAAACTGCTGTTAAAGCGACTAGAACCTTTAAATAATTGTTTATTTTTAGTACTATTTGTTGTAAAATAACAAAAGAAGGAGGTAAGTAATGGAAGACAAATTACTAGAGTTTCAATCGTTAAAGAAAAAAGCTGAAAAAAAAGTTATCATCGGAGGATTCTTATTAGTTTTAGGATTAATCCTATTTGTTATTCTTATTAATCGTGGTCCGATTGGTCTTTTATTAATACTACCTGGTCTGATTCTTGGAGGAATAGGTATCGCAAATTTCAATAAAATTAGAAAAAGATTTAAAATTGAAGTCCTGCGAGAAGTAATTGAATCTTTTGTTGAAGATGGAGTATTTGACCCTTCTAGAGGGTTATCACAGAGCGTTGTATATGATACAGAATTTATCAAAAGAGCAGATGTCTTTACAACAGAAGATTTTTTATCTGGTAAAATGGATGGAGTTTCCTTTATATCAAGTGATGTTAAACTTCAAGAAAGACATGTAGAATACACAAATAACGGAACTAGAACAACATATGTAACTTATTTTCTTGGAAGAATTTTCCGTTTCGAATTTAATAAATCGTTCGATGGTTATCTTCAAGTCCTTGAAAAAGGAAAACCTGTTAAGAGAAGAAAATACCAAAAAATTAAACTCGAAAGTGTTGACTTTAATAAAAAGTTTAAAACATATTGTACAAGTGAACACACCGCTTTTTATGTTTTAACTCCACATTTGATGGAAGCATTACGAGATTTTGAAAAAAATAACAAGGGTAAAATAAGTTTTTCATTTATTGATAACTATCTTTATATTGGTATTAATAATTTTAGAGATACTTTCGAATTAAAAATGTTTCAAGTGTTAAATGAAGCAACATTTAATAGTTTTAAACAAGATTTATATGTAATACAAGAAGTTGTAAAAGAGTTAAAATTAAATAATAATATATTTAAGAAGGAGTGAGATAATGGAACCAGGATTAATGATTTTATTAGCTATTGTTGTTATAGTAGTAATTGTTCTTATTTGGTATATTGGTACAATGAACAGTTTGAGACGTTTAGAAGTTAAAGTAGAAGAAGCAGAATCAGGTATTGATGTAGCTTTAACAAAACGTTTTGATGTATTAACAAAACTTGTGGGTAGTGTAAAAGGGTATGCAAAACATGAAGCTGAAACTTTTGAAAATATTACCAAATGGCGTGCAGGTTTACCTAAGACACTAACTTTACAAGAAAAACAAGAGTTTATGGGAAAGATGAATGCAGTTCAATCAGGAATAAATGTTGCTGTCGAAGCATATCCAGAATTGAAAGCTGAAAAATTATTTTCTAATTTACAAAAATCAATCGCTGATGTTGAAGAACATTTACAAGCATCAAGAAGAGTTTATAATTCAAATGTATCAAGAATTAATTCAATGATTGTTACGTTCCCTACTAGTATTGTTGCTGGAATGGTTAATATCAATAAGAAAGAATTTTTCGAATCAGAAATATCAAAAAGAGAAGATGTTGAAATTAGTTTCTAAAAAAGAACTTTCAAGTTCTTTTTTTTTTGACGTTCGATGCAATTAGTTGATAGAGTTCCTGTTTTATCAACTAACAATGCTCCATATCGGTTTTTTTATTTTCGGAATATTTATTTGTGAATTATTACTTATTTTTCAAAAAAACCGTTCAATCTCTATCTAGATAGTTTTTGATTTGTATCAACTTTTTATGACACAGGTTAGTTTTTTTTGCAAAAAATACTATATTTTATAAAAAACAGAATAAAAATAATAATACAATCATATTTTTAATGAAAAAACATTATTTTGTATAAAATATTACTTTTTATAAACACTTTCTATCAATTACGCAAATGAATAATTTTTATTATTTAAGATATACTAATACAAAAGGAGGTTTTATGTTAAACCAAGTTATCTTAGTAGGTCGTTTAGTTTATGATGCAGAACTCAAAACATTGGATGATGGAAGAAAGGTTACAACAATTACCATATCCATCGAAAGAGGATTTAAAAATTCTGTAACTGGAGAATATGATACCGATTTCTTAAAATGTACATTATGGAGTGGAATCGCTGAAAATACTGTTAAGTATTGTAAAAAAGGTTCTACAGTAGGTATTAAAGCCCGATTATCTCAAAAATATTACGAGTGTAAGGATGGTAACTCATTTTCATATCCTGAAATTATTGCAGAAAAGATTACTTTCATAAGCTCCAAAAACGACAAATAATGTTATCCCCAGAATAACACTATTGAAAGAAGTGCTTTTCGCACTTTTTTCGTATTAATTTGGTTTGTTGCTTTCAATATAAGTGATATTTTGGTATAATATTATAGTTCTATTTTATAAAATAATCTTGCGAACGAATGAAATTCGAGAGGATTGATCTCTATGAAACAATATCTTGATTTATTACAACATATTTTAAATGAAGGTTCTTTAAAAGAAGATCGTACAGGTACTGGGACGATTAGTACATTTGGATACCAAATGCGATTTGATTTAGCGAAAGGTTTCCCTTTGCTTACTACTAAGAAAATTCATCTAAAATCAATTATTTATGAACTTCTTTGGTTTATAAAAGGAGAAACAAATATCAAATATCTTGTTGATAATAATGTTAGAATTTGGAATGAATGGCCATATCGTAATTTTCAAAAAACAGATGATTATAATCATGAAACACTACAAGAATTCGTTGATAAAATTAAAAACGATGATTTATTTGCTGAAAAACATGGCAATTTAGGTCCGGTATATGGTAGACAATGGCGCCATTTTGATGGACCTGATGGTAAATATGTTGATCAATTAGAAAAAGTTATTCACGATATTAAAACCAATCCTCATTCAAGAAGATTAATAATTAATTCCTGGAATCCACCACTTGTTCCTGAAATGGCTTTACCACCTTGTCATATGATGTTTCATTTTTATGTTAATAACAATAAGCTGAGTTGTTTATTATATCAACGTAGTGCTGATTCATTTTTAGGAGTTCCTTTTAACATTGCTAGTTATGCTCTTTTGACATTAATGATTGCACAAGTAACTAATTTAGAACCTGGAGAGTTTATCCATACATTAGGTGATGCACATATTTATACTGACCATTTAAAACAAGTTAAACTCCAATTATCTAGAGTACCAAGATTATTACCTAAAATGACTTTAAATAAAAATATTAAAGATATCGAAACCTTCAAATATGAAGATTTTACATTGTCAGATTATCATCCCCATCCTTCAATTAAAGGTAAGGTAAGCATCTAATGATTAGTTTAATAGTAGCAATAAGCAAAAACAATGTTATTGGCAAAGGAAATAAACTTCCTTGGCATTATAAAGAAGATATGAAGTATTTTAAAGAAATGACTATGAATAATACTGTTATTATGGGAGAAATGACTTTTAAATCAATTATTTCATATTTAAAAAAACCTCTGGTTGGAAGAAAAAATGTTATCGCGACATTAACTGATTATGAATATAAAGGTGTTGAAAAAACTAATGATATTGTCTCATATTTAAAAAAATTCCCAAAAGATGAAGAAATCTTTATAATTGGTGGGAAAATAATATATGATTTAACTCTAGATATTGCTGATAGACTATATATTACTCACATTAATAAAGAATTTGATGGAGATGTCTTTTTTAAAGAAATCGACTATAGCAAATACGATAAAATTAGCGAACAAATAAATGGAGATTTAAATTTTTCCATTTATGAAAGGATTCGATAACATGTATATTTTAAGTTTTTATTTATTTTGGGTATTAATCGCTTATTTATTTAGTATGCTTTTTGGATTAGATTTTAATAGTTTTAATGAATTAAGCTTTTATTTACTAAGTATTGCTAGTCTTTTAATTGGAGTAATTCTATCATTTATATTTCAATTAATTATTTTAACCTTAATGGGTGATATTCGTAAAGGATCCAGTTTTGATAATAATTTTAACCATAAATTCGTTAATTCATTTTTCTACTTAATTCTTCACATTTTAAGAGTTAAAGTTATTACAACAGGAAAAGAAAATATACCTGAAGATAAATTTGTTTTAATTGGTAATCATCAAGAAAATTATGATATTATTGTTTTGAAGCCAATCTTTAAAGATAATAATATAGATTTTATCGCAAAAGAATCCTTAATGAACGTTCCAATAATAGGAAAATGGATATTATTATTAGGAAATATTCCGATTTCAAGATATGCTGACAGAAGTGCTGCAGAATCAATTGTTAAAGGAATAAGACAAGTTAGAGATGGAATGACAATGGGAATATTCCCAGAAGGTAGGAGATCATTTGGTAATAAGTTAATTGATTTTAAACCTGGTGCATTTAAACTAGCAATTAAACCAAAAGCTGATATTTTAGTTGTTACAATCTATAACTGTAGTAATATTTTAAAATCTTATCCTTTTAAAAAACAAAAAGTTTATGTACATATTCATAAATTATTAAAATATGAAGATTATAAGGAATTAAACAGTCATGAGCTTGCAATAAAAGTTAAAAATGATATTCAATTGCAATTAAATATTTTTGAAAAAAAATATGGCAAAAATAATAATCAATAAAAACGATACCCAAGGAGATGAAAGAAATGAGAATGGTTGACCTTATTGAAAAGAAAAGAGATGGCTACTCGCTTACAACAGAAGAAATAGAATTTATTATTGAAAATTACGTCAATAAAAAAATCCCAGATTACCAAATGAGTAGTTTATTAATGGCTATTTATTTTATCGGGATGAATAATAAAGAGAGTAGTGCCCTAACAAAAGCTATCTTAAACAGTGGTGAAATCATTGATTTAAGTAGTATCAAAGGAATTAAAGTAGACAAACATTCCACAGGTGGTGTTGGAGACAAAACGACTTTAGTATTAGGCCCTTTAGTAGCTAGTTGTGGTGTTAAAGTAGCTAAATTAAGTGGGCGAGGATTAGGACATACTGGTGGAACATTGGATAAACTTGAAAGTATTGATGGGTTATCTGTTAATATTGATATTCCTGATTTTATTAAACAAGTAAATAAAATCGGAATAGCTGTTGCAGGACAAACAGCTAAAATTACACCAGCTGATAAAATGTTATATGCTTTAAGAGATGTTACCGCAACAGTTCCGAGTATACCTTTAATTGCCTCAAGTATTATGAGTAAAAAACTAGCTAGTGGAAGTGATGTCATTGTATTAGATGTCAAAGTTGGTGAAGGTGCATTTATGAAAACAATTGAAGATGCTCGCGAATTATCAAAAATAATGGTTAATATTGGTACTTCATTTGGTAAAAAGGTTGTTGCTTTCATCACTGATATGTCACAACCCCTAGGATATACTATCGGGAATAAACTAGAAGTAAAAGAAGCAATCGAAACTCTTGAAGGTCATGGACCAGATGATTTAACGGAATTATGTATGGCAATTGGTAGTTATATGGTATATAGTGGTGGAATTACTAATACGATAGATGAAGCAAAACAACTTATTATGGAAAAACTTAATAATCACGAAGCATATAATAAACAAATGGAATTAATTAAATATCAAGGTGGAACAATAGAAGATTTAGATACTTTTATTAACGTTAAAGAAATTATTGAGGTTAAATCGAAAAAATCAGGATATATAAAAGAAATAAACGCTTTAGCAATCGGCATTGGAGCAATGAAACTAGGTGCTGGCCGTGAAACTAAAGATGATTCAATTGATCCTGACGTTGGAATAGTTTTAAAGAAAAAGGTAGGAGACCAAGTTGTTATTGGAGAAACATTAGCGCTACTATATAACAATAAAAAGAATATTCAAAATATTAAAAAAGAAGTTTCTGATGCTTTTGTAATAATAAAAGAAAAGGTAGAGAAAAAATCAATTATTTTAGAAATTATTACTGACTAATACATTTAAACTAGATTTTGAGCCCAAACTCTCAAAGTCTAGTTTTTAATATAACAAGTTAATTAAATAAATCGTTAAATGATTTACTATTAAAATATTCTTTTAATTGAAATACCAATTATATATGTTATAATAAACCATAATAAAAAATACGGGAGCTGAATCAAGCTGAGAGGGCGTATACGCCGACCGAACTTATTGGATAATGCCAAAATAGGATAAATGAATACAAACCTTATCTTTGGTACTTTCAAAGATTTTTTTATTGTCTAAAAATAGAATAATATTTGAAAAGGAGATTAACTATTATGAAAGAAACAAAAAGAATCACAGAAATCGCAAGTTTAATCGCAATTGCGGCAGTACTAGAAGCAATTTCGACTTTTATTCCTTTTCTACATATGCCACAAGGTGGTAGTGCAAGTATTGGAATGTTACCAATTTTCTTGATTGCTTACAAATATGGTGTTAAAAACGGAATGATTGCTGGATTTATTTTTGGAGTTATTAACTTCGCATTAGGAGGATTCTTAATACATTGGGGTTCAATATTCTTTGATTATTTATTTGCTTTTAGTTTCTTAGGTTTAGCAGGTATTTATAAGGAATCCGCTTTTGAGAATAATAAAAGTTTTATTAAAGGAATTTTATTAGGTGGGTTTTTAAGATATTTAATGCATAGTTTAAGTGGCGTAATCTTCTTTTCACAGTACGCAGGAACCGAAGGAGCATTTATTTATTCATTTATCTTTTATAATTTACCTTATATGTCTATTTCAATCTTTTTATGTATAGTTATTGGATTGGCTATAAAAGATCGTATTATAAATCGCGAATAAAAGGCATATTTATTATGTTTTTTTTTTTTTCGATAATTCATTATTAATAAATGAAAATATTTGATATAATAAAAGTGATAATAAAAGGAGGAATAGTATGAAAATATTATTTGTAGGTAGTGAAGCAACCCCTTTCTCAAAAACAGGCGGATTAGCTGATGTTCTTGGAGCTTTACCAAAAGAATTAGTTAATCTTGGAATTGATACTAGAGTTGTTTTACCAAAACATGGAGTTACAAAAGAGAAGTTTAATAATGAAATGAAACTACTTTGTAAATATCGAGTAACTGTTGGTCCAAAAAAAGAGTATTGTGGTGTTGAATCAATTAAAAAAGATGGAGTAATCTATTATTTCATCGATAACGAATACTATTTTGGTTATCGTGATACATTATACGGCCATTATGATGATGGTGAACGATACGGATTTTTTAATAATGCAGTGATGCAAATGTTTGAACACCTTAATTATTATCCAGACATCATTCACGCAAATGATTGGACAGCTGGTCTAATTCCTTATATCTTTAATAAGAATTATAAACATTTAGAAAAATATAAACATATGAAAACTATTTTTACGATTCATAACATTGCTTATCAAGGTGTTTTCTCAAAACATCTATTAAAGTATTTAAATATTGATTTTGGAAATGAACTTGAATTCAATAATAATATTAACTTCTTGAAATCGGGTATAAATTCAGCTGATTTTGTCACTACAGTCTCTGACACATATTCAAAAGAAATATTATATGATTATTATGGATTTGGAATGAGCGAAATCTTAAAATCAAGAGAAGATACATTGTTTGGAATTATTAATGGTGTAGATTATGATAACTTTAATCCTAAAACAGATCCAAACATTGTATATAACTACAGTCCTTATAATTATATAAAAGGAAAAAGAGAAAACAAGGAAGCCTTAAGAGATTATTTTAATTTAGAAAAAAACGATTTACCAATAATTAGTATGGTTACTAGACTTACTGAAGCAAAAGGATTTGAATTAATTAAAGAAATAATTGAAGATTATATTGCTAATAATAAATTTCAATTTGTATTGCTCGGTAGTGGAGATTCATGTATTGAAGACTTTTATAATTATTTAAGAGAAAGATACTCAAATAACGTTGGTGTTTATATTGGATATAATGAGTCATTAGCTAGAAAAATATATGCTGGAACAGATATGTTTTTAATGCCTTCACGTTTTGAACCTTGTGGACTTGCACAATTAATTAGTTTAAAATACGGTTCACTTCCAATAGTACGAAAAACAGGTGGTTTAAAAGACAGCATTGATCCATATAACAAATTTACCAAAGAAGGTACAGGTTTCAGCTTTGAAAACTATAATTCAAATGATCTATCACACGCTATTGAAACCGCGATAGATGTTTATCAAGATAAAAAAATATGGAAATCACTTGTAAAAAGAGGAATGGAAAAAGATTTTAGTTGGAAACAATCAGCTCTAAAATATCTTGAATTATATAAAAAATTAAAGGAGGAATAAAATGGAAACGTTAGCGTTAATATTAGCCGGAGGTAGAGGAAGTAGATTAGATATTTTATCTGAAAAAAGAGTTAAACCTGCTGTACCATTTGCTGGAAAATATCGCATTGTTGACTTTACATTAAGTAATTGTACTAATTCTGGAATTTATAATATTGGAATTCTAACACAATATTTACCATTATCTTTAAATGAACATATTGGAATGGGTGCAGAATGGGACTTAAATAGACGAGATTCAAGTATTAGTTTATTGCAACCATATAAAGAATGGTATGCCGGAACAGCTGATGCAGTCTTACAAAATATAGAATATATTAAAAGAAAAGATCCTAAATATGTTCTTATATTATCAGGGGATCATGTCTACAAAATGGATTATAAAAAAATGATTGATTTTCATATTAGAAATAACGCTAAATTAACTATTGCTGTCCAACCAGTGGCTTGGAAAGATACTCATCAATTTGGAATCCTTACAAGTGATGAAAATAATAAAATACTTAAGTTTACTGAAAAGCCTAAAAATGCGGATAGCAATTTAGCTTCAATGGGTATTTATGTTTTTAATACAGATGTTTTATTAGATGCTATTACAACTGTAAAAGACCCTAATTTAGATTTCGGAAAACATATAATTCCTCATTTATTAAAAACAACTGATTTGTACACATATGTGTTTGAAGACTATTGGAAAGATGTTGGAACATATGATGCTTACTTAGACGCAAGTATTGAGTTAACCACAACAGTTGATAAAATAAAACTCGATATGTATGATAAAAAATGGAAAATTCATACTAAAAGCGAGGAAATGCCTAGTGTAAAAATAGGTAGTAAAGCTTTAATAAGCCAAGCACTTATTTCAAACGGATGCATTGTCGCTGGAAATGTTACAAGAAGTGTTTTAAGTCCTGGTGTTGTTATTCATCCTGGAGCTACAGTAATTGATAGTGTCATCTTAAATGATACAGAGATATTTCCTGGAGCATATATTGAAAGAGCTATTATTGATAAAAGATGTAAAATTATGGAAAATGTTATCATTGGTGATGGAAGCGACTTAACTCCAAATATTGAAAATCCAAAAGTTCTATATAGTGGAATAAATGTTATCGCAACAGGAGTAACAATTCCTAAAAATACTATTATTAAAAGAAATTGTCGTATATTTTCAACTGCCAAATTTGATAAATTAGTTATCGAAACTGGAAGCACTCTAAAGTAAAAGGCTGATCTTCAGCCTTTTTCTATAATTTTATCAATTATTTTTAAGTAATCAATTCTAGGACTGTACCCTTCTTTTATAAGATACCCAAACTCTTTAATTTCGTCATACTTAATAGATTTTCTTCCTTCGATACTTCGATTATAGTATTTAATAATATATTTTGTTTCCAATAAATATATTTGATCTAATGTTTTAAAAAATATTAATAAAAAACTAATTCCGCCATGATCAACAATACTTTCTAAATGATTAATTTGATGAAGATGGATATTTGATAACGGAAAACTTGTTTTATTAGCTGTTTCTTTTGCTTCAAAATCAATATATTTACCTTTATAAACCCCATTATAATCAGTAGTAGAAGGAACTTTATAATATGCTTCTTTTATAACAGCTCCACTTCGAGAAGGATAGTCAACTTTTACAATTTGAATAGGAATCGGTTTCTTATGGATAATAGCTACATCATTAACTAAATAATATTCATTTGTTTCATTAATAACATTTTCAAAAGTCATTCCTCTATTAGAGTAATTAGTTTTTGATTTTATAAAATCAGTTTTCTTATTAGGATAGTTTATCATCAAATCACTCCTCATTTACAAATATATCATAAAGCACTATCAAAATATACAAATTTATGTTGATAAAAATTCTTTATTACGATACATTTATTACTATTTATTCTGTATTGTGGTATAATATTTAAGAAGAAATAACGATTCATAAAAGGAGGTACACTATGAGCAGAATTAAAATATTTTCCCTTGGTGGACTTGGTGAAAACGGAAAAAACATGTATTGTATTGATATTGATAATAAAATATTTATTTTAGATGCTGGATTAAAGTATCCAACCCATGAACTTTTTGGTGTTGACTCAATAATTCCTGATTTTAGCTATTTAGAAAAAAACAAAAATCGAATAATCGGTCTTTTTCTTAGTCATGGTCATGAAGGTCACATTGGTGCTGTTCCTAAACTACTTAAAACATTAAAAATTCCAATATATGCCTCTTATTTTACGTTAGCAATCTTAAAAGATTCTATCGTTAATCAAGGACTTGACTTAGATGATTATAAATTTACTACTGTATCATCTAGAAAAACACTAACCTTTGATAACATTAAAATTGATTTCTACCGTGTAACACATTCAATTCCCGAAAGTTTTGGAATTGCTATTTCAACAATTGACGGTGTTATTGTTTATGCTCCTGATTTTACGTTTAATCAAAATGTTCATGGAGTTTATAAAACTGATTTTGAAAAACTATCTAAAATTGCAGGACAAAAGATACTAGCTTTACTAGTAGAGTCTTTAGGTGCAGAGAGAGTTGGCTATTCTCATAGTACTGAAGCTTTAGATTATGCTTTAAATCAAGCTTTTTATCAAGCAGGAAACAGAATAATAGTATCTGCATTTTCAACAGATTTAGTTAGAATTCAAAAAATAATTGATATTGCTTTGAAATACGAACGAAAAATCGCAATTATTGGTAGAAAAACACAAAGAATAGTCGATATTGCGGTTAATTTAAATTATTTAAAAATACCAAAAGACAAATTAATAAGTTTAAAGTTTATTGATGATAAAAATAAAAATGAATTAGAAGATGCAGTAGTACTAGTTACCGGTGTCAGACATGAACCTTTCTATATGTTACAAAGAATGGTAAAAAAACTAGATAGGTTAATCCACATAAATAAAAAGGATACTATCATTTTAATGACTCCCCCAATACCCGGAACTGAAAAAATAGCAGCGAGAACATTAGATATTTTATATCGTTATGATACAAATATTATTAAAATAAACAAAAATATCTTACCACCATCTCACGCTGGCAGTGAAGATATAAAATTATTAATAAATTTTTTGAACCCAAAATTCATTATTCCTGTTATTGGAGAATATCGACATCAATATGCAATGAAACATCTTTGTATTCAACATGGATATACTGAAGATAGTATTTTCGTCTTAGATAATGGTAAAGTATTACAAATAGAAGAAGGTAAAGTAGTTGAAACTAATGAGAAAATTAAAAATGGAGATATTTTAGTTGACGGTATTTTAGATGGTGACTTAAATGATATCGTTTTAAGAGATCGTGAATTGCTTTCAGAAGATGGAGTATTACTTATCATAGCTAATATTGATGCTAGAAAGAAGAAGGTTATTACAGAAATAGAAATTGTATCAAGAGGTTTTATTTATATGAAAGAGAATGAGGAATTAATAAAAGAAGTAGAAGACATCTTTTATAAAGTTTCTAATAAAATTTTAAAGAATAAATATGTTGACTGGAAGGCATATCGAGAAATGCTAAAAGATGATATTAGTAGACACCTTTATCAAGTTACAAAAAGAAGACCAATAATAATTCCTGTTCTCATAGATACACAACCATAACACTAAATTAGTAGAAGCTTTTTATCTCCTTTTTGGTTTGGTTTTCAAAACAAATGAGTAAATCTTCATATTAAAAAAAAAATAAATGAAAACACTTTACAAAAACACCTAAATTAACTATAATTAAATAAGAAATAAAATTAAAAAATAGGAGGAAAAAATGAAAAAATTATTAGTTTTAGTTGCAGCTATGGTTTTAGTGCTTGGTTTAAGTGCTTGTACTAAAGTTGAAACTTACAGAATTGCAATGATTACCGATTCAGGTGGTATCGATGACGAATCATTTAACCAAGGGACTTATGAAGGAATTATCGAATTTGCTGAAGCAAATGACATTTCTTACAAATATTATAAGCCTTTAGAAGTATCAGATGACGCTTATTTAGCTGCAATCGATTTAGCTATCGAAGGTGGAGCTGAAATAGTTGTTACACCTGGTTTCTTATTTGAATCAAGTATTTATGCTGCTCAAGATTTATACCCAGATGTTAAATTTATCTTAATCGACGGTACACCTCATGATGCTGCATGGTCTACTTGGAATACTGCTTCTAATACAATGCCTATCTTATTTAATGAACATGAAGCTGGATTCTTAGCTGGATACGCTGCTGTAATAGATGGATATACTAAATTAGGATTTACTGGTGGAATGGCTGTTCCTGCAGTTGTTAAATTTGGTGTTGGATTTATCGCTGGTGCTTATTATGCTGCTGATGAATTAGGTATTGATATTACATTTAATGATGATACTTATCATTACTTTGGAGATTTCGGACCAAGTGATGATCACAAAAACTTAGCATCAAGTTGGTATGTTAGTGGAACTGAAGTTATCTTTAGTGCTGCTGGTGGAGCTGGAGCTTCAGTAATGGCTGCTGCTGCAGATAATAGCGCAATGATGATTGGTGTAGATATTGATCAAGCTGATCAATCAGATACTATCTTAACAAGTGCTATGAAACAACTTGGAAACGCTGTACAACAAGGTCTTCAAGCTTGGCTTGATGGAGAATTTGTTGGTGGAGCTACTGTTTACAAAGGTGCTGCAAACGATGGTGTTGCATTACCGATGGAAACTTCAAGATTTGAAAATTTCACAACTGCACAATATGCTGCAATTTTCTCTGACTTAGCTGATGGAACTATTGTTGTTCCTGCTGATTATGCTGCATTAGTAACTTTCTTAGCTGAAACTAACGCTGTAGATTATCCTAGTGAAGCTGTTGTTAACGGTACAACTGCTGAATAACACAAATAATTTTAAAAAAGGGAAAGCAAAATTGCTTTCCCTTTTTTTATATGATATAATTTTTGCACTAAATACTGGAGGCTATTATGAAAAAGTTACTTGTAACTACTTTGATTATTTTTCTATCAATTAGTCTTGTTGCTTGCGATAAAAAAGAAAGATTTGAAATCGCAATGATAACAGATTCTGGATCAATTGATGATGAATCTTTTAATCAAGGCACATGGGAAGGTATTAAAAAGTACGCAAATAATAATGAAATAACTTATAAATACTATAAATCAGCTGAAAGCAGTACTGAATCCTATTTAAACGCAATCAATTTAGCTGTTGAAGGTGGAGCATTAATTATTGTTACTCCAGGATTTTTATTTGAAAATAGTGTCTTTATTTCTCAAGATAAATATCCTGAAATAACATTTATACTGATAGATGGAACCCCTCATAATTCTGACTATAGTGAATTCAAAATTGGTAAAAATACTTTATCAATTATTTTTAAAGAAGAAGAAGCTGGTTTTTTAGCAGGATATAGTGCTGTTATGGATGGATTTGAAAACTTTGGGTTTATGGGAGGCATTGCTGTTCCTAATGTTATTAGATTTGGAATCGGCTATTTAAGTGGTATTTATTATGGAGCGCATATTTTACAAAAAGATGTAACCTTTGATAATGAACATTATACTTATTTAGGTGATTTTCTTCCAAGTGATGACCATAAAAATAAAGCTCTTAGCTGGTATATTAGTGATGTAGAGATAATCTTTTCAGCTGCTGGCGGTGCAGGAGCATCTATAATGTCAGCTGCTGAAAATAGTAATAATTATGTAATTGGAGTAGATATTGATCAATCTAATCAATCTAATTCTGTTTTAACAAGTGCCTTGAAAGAACTTGGAAATGCTATTTTTTTAGCGCTTTCTGATTATTATAATGGACATTTTAACGGCGGAAGAGTATTATCAATGAGCGCAAATAATGGTGGTATAGGATTACCAATGGAAACCTCTCGTTTTACATCATTTACAGTAAAACAGTACTTATCTATTTATCAATTAATTAATTTTGGATTAATAAATATTCCATGTAATTATGAAGAGTTTTTATTATTCGCAGATGATAATGGTCTTAATATTACAAATGCACCAATAGAAGAAACTATTACCCCCAGATAAGTAATTACATAGATTATATACAGTATTTAATCTGTTATTTTTTATAATAATATGTTAAAATTTATAATAATATGTTAAAATTAAAAAAAGAAAAGGTGGTTAGTATTGATTAATGGTAATAAGTGTTTATTGTGAGTTGAATTATCATCAAAAATGGTCTATATTAGCGGACAGTTTTGGGAAAGTACTTCATAAAATACACTAGTTCAACAAGAAGCATATAAAAATTAAGTATTATTTGTTTTTTTTAATACAAAAAGAGATGAATATAAATTTAAGAGATAGTGTGAAAAGAAAAAATTGACACTATTATTTTTAGAAAGAGGTATAAAAATGGAATATATTGTTGAAATGCTTAATATTACAAAAGAATTTCCTGGTATTAAAGCAAATGATAATGTAACTCTACAATTAAAAAAAGGTGAGATTCATGCTTTATTAGGTGAAAATGGCGCAGGAAAATCAACATTGATGAGTGTTTTATTTGGCCTATATGTACCAGAAAAAGGAATTATCAAAGTAAGAGGTGAAGAAGTAAAAATTCAAAATCCAAATGATGCGAATTCATATGGAATTGGAATGGTTCATCAACATTTTAAATTAGTTCATAATTTTACAGTTGTTGAAAATATTGTTTTAGGATATGAAGACACTAAACATGGTTTTTTACAATTTGATGATGCGATTAAAAAAATTACTGAGTTAAGTAATAAATATAAACTTAAAGTTGATCCAAATCAACTAATATCTAATATTAGTGTTGGTATGCAACAACGTGTTGAAATATTAAAAATGTTGTATCGTGATGCTGAAATATTAATTTTTGATGAACCAACAGCTGTATTAACTCCACAAGAAATTGAGGAATTAATGTTAATTATGAAAGACTTAACTAAAGAAGGTAAATCCGTTATTTTAATAACTCATAAACTACAAGAAATCAAACAAGTATCTGATAGATGTAGTGTTCTTCGTAAAGGAAAATATATTGGAACTGTTGATGTCAAAACAACTTCTGTTGAAAAAATGGCAGAAATGATGGTTGGTCGTAAAGTCGATTTTATTATTGACAAAGATGTTGCAAATCCAAAAGATGTTGTTTTAGAAGTTGAAAACTTATCTGTTTATAATCACCGTTTACGTAAAAATGTCGTTACTAATGTTTCTTTTAATATAAGAGGCGGAGAAATTCTTTGTATTGCTGGTATTGAAGGTAATGGTCAAACACAGTTAATCGAAGGAATTACCGGATTAAATCCTATCAGTAATGGAAAAATAACTATAAATGGTATTGATATATCTCATTCATCAGTTCGTCAACGTAACCTAGCTGGTATTTCTCACATTCCCGAAGATCGTCATAAACATGGTCTTGTTCTTGATTATAGTTTAGAAAAAAATCTGATTTTACAAACCTACTTTAAAGAATTATTTCAACATAAAGGATTTCTAAAATTTAATGAAATTAGAATTAACTCAGATAATTTAATTGAACGTTTTGATATAAGAAGTAGTAAAGGATCAGTAACATCAGTTAGAAGTATGAGTGGTGGAAATCAACAAAAAGTTATTGTAGCTCGCGAAATAAATCGTGATACAGATCTTTTAATAGCTGTACAACCAACAAGAGGATTAGATGTTGGCGCAATCGAATATATTCATAAACAACTTATTGCTCAAAGAGATGCTGGTAAAGCAATTTTACTTATTTCTCTTGAACTAGATGAAGTAATGAATGTTTCCGACAGAATTATGGTTATGTATGAAGGTGAAAATGTTGGAGAATTTGATCCTGCCGTTGTTACTGAAAATGAACTTGGATTATATATGGCTGGTTCAAAAAGGAGAGATCAATAATGCAAAATAAATTAAAAAACTTCTTTTTAAATAATTGGATTGGAATTAGTGTAGGTCTATCTTTATTTATTTTAATCTTTATTTTACCGCAGTTTTTTGTTGATAACACTTCAATACTTATGAGTATTAGAGGACTAATTGCAGGAATAACTGTTGCTTATATTATTTATAAATTTATTATATTTAAAAAAGAAAATCCTACTTTTAAACCTAGTGAATCAGTTTTACTTGTAGATATTGCTGGAAGTTTAATCGCAATTGTTATTGGATTGTTATTTGGTCTTATATTAATGTTAATTGTTAATCCAGGACAAGCTTTTCAAGGATTTTCAATTATTATTATTGGTGGATTTAATCGTGGTTTTAAAAGCTTTGGAGATATGATATATTTTTCAGTTCCACTTGTATTATCTGGATTAAGTATCGCTTTTGCATTTAAAACAGGATTATTCAATATTGGAGCTACCGGACAACTTACTATGGGAGCATTTACTGCTGTGTTTATTGGTGTTAAATGGGGAGCTATTGGTGAATTATCACCATTTCTTCATTGGTTTGTTGCTCTTTTTGGAGCAATGATTATAGGTGCATTATGGGGAGCTATTCCTGGTTTTTTAAAGGCGTATCGAAATGTAAATGAAGTAGTTACCGGAATCATGTTAAACTATGTTGCAATGTATTTAAATTCATTATTAATTATTTCATATATTTATAACCGTGATTATGCAAGAGCATTAGATATTAAGGATACTGCGGTTACTCCATTAATGAATTTACAATATCTTTTTCCTGATTCAACATCTATTAATGGTGGAATTGTTGTTGCTGTTGTTGTTGTTATAATTTTACATGTTATATTAAATAAAACAACTTTCGGATATGAATTAAAAGCAGTAGGATATAACCGTGATGCTAGTAAATATGCTGGTATGAATGCTAAAAGAAACATTGTTTATGCAATGGTTATTAGTGGAGCTTCTGCTGGATTAGCTGGAGGTTTAATGTATTTAGTTGCTGGTAAATATTTACAACCAGTAAATATGCTAATTCCTGAAGGTTTTACAGGAATTGCCATCAGTTTACTTGGATTAAATACTCCGTTTGGTACTTTGATTGCTGGATTATTTTATGGTTCACTTGAACAAGGCGGTTATTATTTACAATTATTAAACTTTACACCTGAAATTATTGATGTTATTATCGCCGTTATTATTTATGCTAGTGCTCTTGGACTATTTTTACAAAAATTTGTTATTCGCACATTAAAAAAACGTGAAATGTTAGTAGAACAAGGTTTAATAGATACCGAAAAAGAAAAACAGAAAAATATTGAAGGGAGTGATAAATAATGAGTTTTGCTGATATAATATATTTTATATTACCGTTGGTTATTGCTTCAGCAGTTCCTCTATCATTAGTTGCTCTAGGAGGATTATTTAGTGAACGTTCTGGGGTTGTTAACATCGCCTTAGAAGGGATAATGATCATGGGTGCTTTTGTTGGTGCATTAACGATTAATTACCTTGAATTAAATACTCATTTACCAATTCAATTAATAGCTATAATAGGCTTAACAATTGGTGCAATAATTGGAGTACTATTTAGTTTATTCCATGCTTTTGCTTCAATAAATATGAAGGCTAATCAAGTTATTAGTGGGACTGCACTTAATATGTTCGCCCCAGCATTTGCTATTTTTACTGCTAGAATCATATTTGGGACACAAAGAGTCCCAATTGAAAATAGTTATCTTATGAATATTCCTATTCTTCAAGATATTCCAATCATTGGAGATATATTTTTCAAGGGGGCTTATATTTCAACTTTTATAGGAATTATTATCTTTATAATCGCAGTTATTGTTCTCTATAAAACAAAACAAGGATTGCGACTAAGAAGTTGTGGTGAAAACCCACAAGCTGCAGATTCACTTGGAATTAATATTTACAAACTTAGATACGTTGGTGTTATGGTTTCAGGTGCTCTAGCTGGTATGGGTGGAGTTATCTTCGTTTTAAGTTTTTCAACAAACTTTAATGCATCAGTTGCTGGATTCGGATTCTTAGCGTTAGCGGTATTAATCTTTGGTAACTGGAACCCTAAACGAATTATTATGGCTGCTTTATTCTTTGGATTTATGCGTGTTATAAGTAGTACAAAAGCAGTTATTCCATTCCTTAACGATTTGCATCTTGAAGATGAAATATATTTAATGTTACCTTACATAGCAACTATAATCGTTTTAGCGTTTGTTTCTAAAAACAGTGCTGCACCACTTGCGGCAGGAGAACCTTACGATTCTGGTAAACGATAAAAATTATTATTAAAAATTCAATTTAACTAAACTGCACCTATAATTTTAAACATAGGAAACTATGAAAAAAAGGTGCAGTTTTCTATACAAAGTAATTTACAAATATAAAAAAGGAATGATAGCAATAAAATCGCTATCATTCCTTTTTTACATATAAATTAATTCAGATTAATTTTAATTCTTATCGATATTGTTTTAATCTAACAAAGTTCTTCTACTTGAACATCAGAAATTCTATTTAATAAATACGCCGCTAATCCCATCATTACTGCGACTACAACAAAAGTAACATTAAATCCAAAATAATTAATGATAAGCGCTCCGACCAAAGGTAAAATAACTTTTAAAATATTTAAAGATCCTCTAATTCCTAAATATTCAACTCGTTCTTTTGTTGGGACAATATCTAATAAAAATGGTTCGAATCCGATTCTTCGTCCACTAATCATAAATCCTAAAATAAAGAAAATAATTGCAAAATATTCAGGAGTTGTAGTTCCTAAATAAATGGCTAATAAAGGATTTAATCCTCCTAAGATAATACAAATCCGCATAAGCGATTTAGCATATAATTTAGTAGATAAAAATCCCCAAATAACATTCGAAAAAATCGTTCCGATTGTTAATGTAATTAAATATTTACCAATAAAAGAATCATCAATCGCAAATACTTCTTTTGCGAAAACCATATAAAACGGTAAAATCATAATACTAAACCCAGCTAAATTTTCAACAATTATAAAAAATTTAAAACTAGTATCTTTTTTTAAAATAATTGGAATTCGTTTAATAAAATCTTTAAGCGATTCTTTGTTTTCTGTAACATGTGAAGGAGGTTCTGGTAAAAATACAAAACCTAATGAAGCAATTATTAATCCAGCTGTTCCAATTAATAAACTAATTGTATAGTTAACTGGAAAAACAATTCCCATTGAGAATATTCGAGCAATTAAAAGTCCACCAAGAAATGACGCAGATCCACCAAAGAATTGTTTAAGAGTATATAGTTTAAGTCTTTTTTCTCGATTCAATATTTTCGCAACAATATCCGTATAGGATATACCCGCAAAACCAGCACTAATACTGAATAATGAAACAAAGAAGAAAAAACTAATCAATGTTAATGATGGATTATCTTTACTAAAATAATAAGTAAAATAAGCCATTCCCAAAAAAGCAAAGCTTCTTAAATAAATTCCTAATAATAAATATTTTTTCTTTTTAGGTTTATTTCTTAAATAATGTCCAAAAATCACATTAAAAATAACGGGTACTCCCAACATAATACTATAAAAAGCAGCGAAAATAATTTTCGATTCAGTTAAAGTAGTAACCAAAGCCGGAAAAACCGTATTTAGATCTAGCATTGAAACTGTTAATGCTAGAAAAAAGCCATGCCAAATAAAAGCAAAATAAACAAATTTAGGTGATTTAGTAATCTTCATATGCATTCTCCTCTTAATTAAATTCATTTTAATTATACAAGGGAACGTAAAAATGTGTTAATACCGTGCATTTTTCTTTTTTTTGTAAAAAGGAATACATATTTATAAACATTTAAAACTAAGTAAAAACTGTTGACTTTATAAAAACATAGTATATACTATAAGTGTGCATATGCACATAGGAGTTGATAAAGTGACTAAAAGAGTGAAGAGGTACGCTAGAAGACTAGATAGTTCTAGATCCTTTAAGCCAGCGGGTATCCCTAAATCAGATTTAACGAGTGTTAATATCATGCTTGATGAATTTGAAGCAATGCGATTATGTGATTATGAAGGATTATCACAAATAGAAGCAGCCTTAGAAATGCAAATATCTAGAGCAACAATTCAACGTCTATTACTTTCAGCTAGAAAAAAAATAGTTGATATTATCTTAAACAACAAAATTTTAGAAATAAAAAATGATATTAAAAATATAAAACTTAAAGGAGAGAGTAAAATGAATATTGAAGAAAAAGAAGTAAAGAAGATTTCTTTTCCAACGAATGACAAAGTTACTGTTAATGCCCATTTCGGTCATGCAAAAGAATTTATCATTTACACAGTTAAAGATAACATTGTTAAAAATATAACCTTTGTTGTTCCTCCAGCACACCAGCCCGGTGTCTTACCACAATTTTTAGGTGAAAATGGCGTTGATGTAATTATTACTGGTGGAATGGGGTCTATGGCAGTTGAACTATTCCAAAAACAAGGAATTGATGTTGTATTAGGTGCTGTTGGTCGCATAGATATTAATCTAAATGAATATTTAGGTGGATTTTTAACATCTCAAGGGAACGTATGTACACATGAAGACGGTCACTATAGTGATCATTAGGGAGAAAAAAAATGAAAATAGCAATTAGTTCTATGGAAAACAATGAACATTCAAAGGTATCAGATAGATTTGCACGTTCTGAATACTTTATTATTTACGATCATGATAGTTTAAGTTTTACATCAGTCGAAAACACAGCTAAATCAGCTGGAAGTGGTGCTGGTGGTAAAGCTGTTAAAATCTTAGGAGATTTAGGAGTAGAAGTAGTTTTAGTCCCTGAATTAGGTCCGAAAGCCTTAGAAGCTTTACAAGCATTTGAAATTAAAAGTTTTCAATATCCAAGAGAGAAAACGGTTAGAGAAGTTCTTTATTTATATTTTGAAAAGAAACTACCTGAATTATTCAACTCTACAAGTAAAGGTCGTCACTAATGAAAATAGCTATCCTTAGCGGAAAAGGGGGGACAGGAAAGACTACTCTTTCTGTCAACCTCTTTTCATATCTAGATAAAGCTACATTAATTGATACCGATGTTGAAGAACCGAATAGTCACCTTTTCTTAAAAGGAAAGCTTATTAAGGAAAAATCTGTAATAAAACATTATCCTAAAGTAAATGACGATTTATGTGATTATTGTGGTAAATGTGGTGATTTTTGTAATTTCAATGCTATAATTCCCACCAAGAAAAAAGTCTTAGTATTCCATGATCTTTGTCATGATTGTGGTGGATGTAGCCTTGTATGCCCTAAAAATGCCATTACATATGTTGATAAAGAAGTTGGAAAAGAATTTCATATCCAAGTAAGTGAAAATAAACTCTTCCTTTACGGAAACTTAACAGTTGGTGAAGTAAGTGGTGTTAGAATTATAGAATCATTAAAAGAAACAACTAGAAATGAAGATTTATTACTTATTGATAGTCCTCCTGGGACTAGTTGTTCAACAGTTGCCGCGATAGATGGGACAGATTACTGCATAATTTGCGCTGAGGCTACACCTTTCGGATTAAGTGATATGAAGATGGTTGTAGAGCTATTACGTGCTGAAGGAAGAAATTTTGGTGTTGTAGTTAATAAGTGTAATCTAGGAAATGATGAAATATATCATTACTTAGAAGAAGAAAAAATAGAATTGCTTGAAAAGATTAAATTTGATCGTGAATTTGCAAGTATTATGGCTGATGGTGAACTCTTAATTAATCATAGCCAATACTTTAGAGATAAAATGGCTAATATAGCTAGAAAAGTGTTAGGTGATAAGTATGATCAATGAAATAGTTATAATCAGTGGTAAAGGTGGAACAGGTAAAACTAGTTTAACAGCTTCTATTATCCCTTTCTTTGATGATTTAGTTTTAGCTGATTGTGATGTAGATGCTCCTGATTTAAATATTTTAATCAAGGGAACAATTGTTGAAGAAAGAGATTTTGTTGGATTTCAAATCCCTGTTATTGATTATGATAAATGTAATCACTGTGGTCTTTGTCATACATCTTGTAACTTTAACGCTATAAGTGAGGATATTATTATTAATACATCCGCTTGTGAAGGTTGTAAAGTATGTGAATATGTTTGTCCAACTAATGCTATTTCGATGCACGATGCTGTTGTTGGTAAAATATTTCACCGTAAAACGATTTTTGGGCCAATGATAGACGCTCGCCTTATCCCTGGTGAAGAATCGAGTGGCAAGCTAGTAGCAGAGGTTAGACAGCTTGCTAGAGAAGTTGCATATGCTGAAAATAGAAATACTATTATTATTGATGGTTCTCCAGGAATTGCTTGTAATGTTATAAGCGCTATAACCGGTGTATCAAAAGCTATTATTGTTACAGAACCTACTATTTCGGGGTTACACGACTTAAAAAAGGTAGTTCATTTAATAAAAATGTTCAGTGTTGAAGCAAAAGTTATTATTAATAAATATGATTTATCCCTTAGTAAAGCTAAAGAGATAAAGGATTATCTTAGTTTGATGGATCTCGAAGTAATTTTAGAATTACCATTTGATCTTAAGTTTGTTGAAAGTATTAGTAATCTACAAATTCCATCTACAACAGATATCCCCTTTTTCTCATCAAAAAAATGGTTTGATTTTATTGAATATTTACGTAGTTAAAAGAGGCAAAATTGCCTCTTTTGTTTTTTACCTATAATATATAAGATAATATATATATAATATACTATATAATACGTGCTTTTTATTTTTGCTTTTTTAAAATAGCTTTTATTTTAATATTTTGTAATTTTAAAGCCCTTTCATATTTACCAGTATCTTTACCATTATAATAAATCTTATTCTTAAGTTCATCTGGTAAATATTGTTGGTAAACTAATGCATCTTTAAAATCATGAGGATATAGATATTTTCCTTTATCTTCAAAATTAGCAACATTAATTAAAGTATTTGGTATTTTTGGTGTTTTTCCACTCATCACATCATCTATTGCCGTATCGATAGCGCTTACTGCGCTATTTGATTTAGGAGAAAGAGCCATATCAATAACTAACATACTTAGAGGAATACGTGCTTCAGGAAATCCAACACGTTCACATGCTCTAGCACACGCATCCATTTTTGTAACTACAGTTGGATTAGCTAACCCAATATCTTCATAAGCAATTATAGTCATTCTTCTTAATATACTCGTTAAATCCTCCATTGCGATTAATCGAGCTAAATAATGTAGCGAAGCATCTACATCGCTACCTCTAATAGATTTTTGAAAGGCACTTAAAATATTAAAATAGTTATCTTCACCCTTATCTAGTGATAAAGCCGGCTTTAATAATATCTTTTTAGTCATTTCTAAAGTTATTCGTGCATTAGGATAAGACATATTTAAAATTTCTAAACTATTTAAAGCCGTTCTTATATCATTATTAGATGCAGCAGCAATATAATCATAAACATTTTCATCTAAAGATGCCGTTAATTCATCTTTAAATTGATTATTTACTTGTTTTAACCGTTTGATTATATCATTAGAACTAATACCTTTTAGTTTTAAAACATGCGTTCTTGACCGAACTGCTGGATTTACTGAATGATATGGATTATTAGTTGTAAGGCCAATTATAATGATATTACCATTTTCGACATGTGGAAGTAAAAAATCTTGAATATCTTTATTCATTCGATGAATTTCATCAATAATAACTAATGCTCCATAGTTTATACTAACTTGAATGATTTCTCTTAGTTGAGCTTTTTTATCAGTTGAAGCATTAAATTTAAAAGAATTAATTCCAAACTTTTCAGCTATAACACTCGCAATTGTTGTTTTCCCAACACCAGGTGGACCATAGAGAATCAAGCTAAACATTTTATTATTATTTATCATTTTTCTAACAACACCGTTTTCCCCAACTATATGATATTGGCCAACAATATCATCTATTTTTTTAGGTCTTGCTCGATAAGCTAGTGGTCTTTTAATTTCCATATATTCATCACCTCACTATATTTTAACATAAAATAATCTAAATAATGTATAATTAATATTAATCTTATAAGAAATATATATTAATTATACAAAAACTATGAATAACTTATTAACCTTTAAAACAAATGAAATATTCCTAAATTAAAGCCTTTATAATTGCAAGACACATTGTTTAGTGATAAAATACATTTGCGAGGTGATTTTTAATGGAAAAATCTATATTGATTAAAGAAATTAAACGACTAAAAAAAGAAAGAAATGCGGTTATATTAGCTCATTTCTATCAAGATGGCGATATTCAAGATATCGCTGATTATACAGGTGATAGTTTATATTTAAGTCAAGTAGCTAATCAAACTAAAGCTGACGTTATTCTTTTTGCTGGAGTTCGTTTTATGGCTGAAACAGCAAAAATATTATCTCCAGAAAAAACAGTTTTACTTCCCGTTAAAGAAGCCGGATGTCCAATGGCTGATATGGCAACTAAATCACGTCTATTAAAATATAAAGAAGAACATCCTGATCGAATAATCATTTGTTATGTTAATTCAACAGCTGAAGTAAAAGCACTAAGCGATATTTGTGTTACTTCTAGTAATGCTGAAAAGATTATTAAACATTATCAAGGAAAAAAAATGTTATATCTTCCCGATAAGAATTTAGGAACTTATTTAAAAGATAAATATGATTTAGATATGGATATATGGCCTGGTTTTTGTTGTATTCATAATGATTTAACTTTAGATCAAGTAGATAAAATGAAAAAGAAATATCCTAATGCTGAGTTTATTGTTCATCCTGAAGCAAAATTAGAAATTGTTAAAGTCGCTAGTTTTGCCGGTAGTACAAAAGGACTTTTAAATTACGTTATTAACAGTACTCATAATGAATTTATTATTGGAACAGAAAAAGGTATTATTCATACAATGGAAAAAGCTTGTCCAACTAAAAAATTTCATATTTTAACAAATAATTTGTCATGTTACGACATGAAATTAACAAAATTAGAAGATATTTATTATGCCTTAAAAAATAATAAACACATTGTCGAAATAGAAGAAAACATAAGAATCAAAGCTTTTTATGCTATTGATAAAATGTTAAAACTAAGTTAGGTGGTATTATGATACAAATTAAAACAGATGTTATTATTGTTGGTGCTGGATTAGCGGGTATATTCACTGCTTTAAATATCGATTCTCAAAAAAGAATCGATATTATTGTAAAAGAATCACTTACTATTGCGAATAGTTCTTTAGCTCAAGGCGGAATCGCTGGAGAAATCGAACTCATTCAAAAAAACATTGATGAACATATAGAAGATACTTTAAAAGCTGGAAGTTATTTAAACAATAAAGATGCAGTTAAAATATTAGTTACTGAAGCAAGTAAAAATATTAAAAAATTAATGAAATTTCATGTTGAATTTGATCGTAATGAAAATGGTGATATTCTTTTAACAAAAGAAGGAGGCCATAGTTCTAGACGTATTTTACATATCGGAGGAGACGCAACAGGTAAAGAAATCATGAATACTTTAAAAAAAGAATGTTTTAATAAGAAGAATATTCATATTCATGAAAATACTATGGCTATTGAGTTACTTCATCATAATAATACATGTTTTGGAGTAAGTTGTTTAAATAGTAACAACAAGATAGTTGAATTTATTGCTCAGAATACTATTTTAGCTACTGGTGGAATTGGAAATATTTATGGATCTACTACAAATAGTGAAATTGCAACATCTGATGGAATAGGAATGGCAACTCGTGCTAATATTGAAATTGAAAATCTTGAATTTATTCAATTTCATCCAACTGCCTTTCATAATGAATTTTCCAAAAGCCGTATAAAATTTTTAATTTCCGAAGCAGTTAGAGGCGAAGGAGCTTATTTACTTAATTCTGAAGGCGAAAGATTTATGAAAAAATATACACCTTTATTAGAATTAGCTCCACGTGATGTCGTATCTCAAGCTATTTTCCGTGAAATGTATGATACTTGGACAGATCATGTATATTTAGACACTAGACATTTAGGAAAAGACTATTTAAAAAGTCGTTTTCCTACTATATACAACCACTTAAAAAATGAAAACGTAATTATGGGTAAAGATCTAATTCCCGTTTCTCCTGTTCAACACTTCAGTGTCGGAGGAATAAAAGTAGATTTAAACGGATTAACTACTATGAAAAATCTTTACGCTAATGGTGAATGTGCTTCCACTGGAGTTCATGGCGCTAACCGTCTTGCTTCAAATTCATTATTAGAATGTATTGTCTTTGGAAATAGAATTGCTAATAATATTAATAAACAAATATCCCATAAAGCAGATTATAATAAGCATATTAATAAATATCCTTATTATAAATATAACTATAAGCCAATTAAAAAGAAATTAGGATTAACTATGGACGAATACGTTGGCATAGTAAGAACAGAAAATGGTTTACAGTTTGCTAAAAAAATGATTTTAAAAATGGAAAAGAACTTAATTAATGATCCAAATAATTCAAAAACATATTTTGAAACGCTTAACATGGTCCAAACAGCACTTATTATTATCAATTGTGCGATAAAGAGAAAGGAAAGTATCGGTTGTCATTACCGAATTAATTAATTATGAAAGCAAATTATCACACACACCATTATTTATGTAACCACGCAACAGGAAATGTTGAAGACTATGTTAAAGAAGCAATTAAAATAGGTCTAAAAGAACTAGGAATAAGTGATCATGCCCCTAATTCAAGAGTACATGATCAAAATGTTAGAATGAACCCTAGTGAATTCTCATTCTATTTAAAAGATATTGAAACAGCACAAAAAAAATATCAAAATCAAATAAAAATAATCAAAGGTTTAGAAGTTGAGTATTTTTATGATCACGAAGATTATTATAAATTTTTAAGAAACAATGTTGACTACTTAATACATGGACAGCATTACATTTCAATGACAAAAAGTATGAACGACTTAATATCTGGATTCAGATTAACAACTGTAGAACAAATTAATAGATATGCATCATATCTTGAAGATGCGATTAAATCCGGATATTTTGATATTTTAGCTCATCCAGATTTATACTTAAACAGCTATGAAAAGTTTGATGAACATGCAGAAGCTGTCGCTCATCGAATTTGTAAACTAGCAAAAAAGTATAATATCATCTTAGAATATAATGCAAATGGATATCGAAGAGGTGGGAAAAAAACAAAAAAAGGATTTGAACCAAATTATCCAAGACTTGAATTTTGGAAAATTGTAAAGCAATATAACTGTAAAACAATTTTGGGAAGTGATGCCCATAATCCTAAATTCCTATATGATGATATAATTAAAAAAGCAGAAGATACATATTTGAGTTTAGGACTTAACATGATTGAGTATTTAGAACTAAAAGGATAAAAATTGAGATGCATACGGCATCTCTTTTTTTTATGCGAAATTTGCTATCTAATCGACAATATAATAATAGGGTAATATTCACTCTCATTTCAAATAAAGACACAACAGATTTAAAATTTAAATAAAAAATTTATCCCTTTTTAAATAACTTCAAGAGTAATAATTTATTATAGTCATTAAGTATAATTGAATATATTAACTGCCCATAAAACAAGAGAAGTTGTAGTTAATTAATATAATGCAAGATATTTTATCGTCTTTTTTAAAGAAAAGAGGTGTTTTGTCAAACTTCATTTTACTTCCTATAATATATATTATGTTAACTAAATATAACAGCTCATTTACGGTGCTTACGGGATAATGTGCATAATGTGGAAATTTAAAACACCGCTTCTCTCTCCCTCTATTTATCAAAAAGCTTAAATCAAATTAAACCTTAACAATAAATAAAAAATAAAGAATAGAAATTTTACATTCTATTATATTTATATTTATTGTTACATAATTCATAAAACTATCATTATATCAGTTTTTAGATTTTTAATATAATTAAAATATTTATAATAATCTTTTTTTCTCTTGTATTTTTTTTTAGTAAAATTAACATCTTTAATTAATTATATTTATATTCTTTTGTTGTTTAATTTCGTAACCATATTTTCATATGCTTATATTAATAATATGATTCATTTTTATATTTTATCTTTCCTCGGTTTTTTATTCGTTCATTACTTATTTTATAATTTTTAAATTACATATCTTAAACTCTATTTTGTTTCTCTTTATTTTTTTTCTTTAAACTTATTCTCAATTTGTTTCTACTTATTTTAAATTTATTTATAATCTATATACTTAATATTATTTTACTTTGTTTTCCCACGTCATTTTATTTTTTATTTTTAAACTATTTACTTCTCCTTTAATTTTGTTTTAATTAACATTATTATATATTTAATCTATAGGTAAATGGTATTACATATTTATGAATTGTATATATTAAATAATTTTTTGATATTCAATTCAAAAAATACTTTTTTAAATAATTGTTAAAAATTTGTTTAACCGATATTTTTTGTGTAATCAATATTTTTGTATGACCAATAATTTTCATAAGTTTAGCTCATCTGTCTTTAAATTACTACATACGTTGTGATATCTTATAATAAAAAATCCATACATACTTATCTCTTACGTGCTATAATATTATACGAGGTGGTTCATATGAATAAAGTTGCTTTGATATTTACTGGCGGTACTATAGGAATGAAAGTCGATACTAATTTACATGGTGCAATTCCTAGTTTGTCTCCTAACGAGATTATTTCTGCATTAAGTGGCATTGATGAGTTTGAAAATTTAATCATCCATGAATTTTCAAGAAAACCATCACCTTCTATTACTCCTAAAAATATGATGGAACTTGGTAATATAGTAAACGATTATTTACAAGAAAAACATATTAGCGGAGCTGTTGTTATCCATGGAACTGATGTTTTAGAAGAAACCGCTTTTTATCTTAATGCCGTTTTAAAATCTAATAAGCCCGTAGTTTTAACAGGTTCAATGAAAAACGCAAGTGAACTAGGCTATGACGGACTTACTAATTTAGTTTCTAGTATTAAAGTATGCATGTCAAAAGAATCATTAGATAAAGGTGTCTTAGTTGTAATGAATGACACAATCAATAGTGCACTTGAAGTTACTAAAACTCATACAATGAGTTTAGATACTTTTAAAAGTATTGAATTTGGTCCACTTGGCATAATTGATCATGGAGAAGTTATTTATTATCGTGATGTTACTCATAAAGAGAACTTCACTTTTAACAATATTATCAATGATGATACTCACTTGCTTAAAGTATATGCAGGAATGAATGGAGATTTCATTGATTATCTAATATCTATTAAAGCTAAAGGAATTGTTTTAGAAGCACTTGGTAGAGGAAATGTCCCGCCAATGATGCTGCCATCAATTAAAAAAGCTCTTAAACAAAAGATTCATATTGTAATTGTTTCAAGATGTTATTCTGGTAGAGTGCTGGATACTTATGCATATAAAGGTGGAGGAAGAGATTTAACAAATATGGGATGTATTTTAGGAGGTAATTACAACGGGCAAAAAGCTCGTATTCTCTTAATGCTAGCGATTAGTAATAATTATTCTCATCAGCAAATAATTGATTTATTCAAATTATAGTATATTTCTTTATTGATCTTATTAAAACAATAATAAAAAGAGACTTTTTAAAAATTATGATTCAAAAAAAGAGTGAAAATGAGATTCACTCTTTTATTTTACTTTCATTTTATGATACACCGCAAGTGGTAAATATCACACTGTCATTATACTCATTGCTACTAAGATATATAAATTAAATATATAGTATATCCATATCATCAAAAAATACTAAAAGGAGTATCTCCTGATTCTAGTAATTACATAAAGTTTGTTCCAAATATAAGATTTGTCAAAACTATAATAAACAAACAATTATTATAAAATAAAACTATTTTTTAAAAGAACTAATCCCGTTTGAATAAAATGATAGATACCTCATATAATAAATTCAATGACTGCAGTGTCTCCAAAAAAACCAGTCATTATTTTCCTTCCTATTTAAGCATACGTGCTAGCGCTTCTTTAAGTAATACATTTGTTGCTTTAGATCCATCTAAAGATTTCACTGCTTTTACTATTTCTTTTGTTTTATATCCTAAAGATTTTAATGCTTCTTCAACTTCTCTAATATTAGTTGATGAAGTACGAGCTTCCATAGTTAAATCAATTTTTCCTTTTAAATCTAGAATAATTTGCTGACTTGCCTTTGGTCCTATTCCAGGAAATTTACTTAAAAACTTTGCGTCACCTCTTTCAATGGCTCCAACAACATCATCAACATTTCCACTTGCTAAAATAGCAATAGCACTTTTAGGGCCAATTCCTTTAACACTTAAAAGTTTAATGAATAATCCTTTTTCACCAATGGATTTAAATCCATATAACTTAATAGCATCCTCTCTAACATAATGATGAATAAACACTTTAACTAATTCATCTTTTTTAAAATCATAAGGATTCGGAGTAATTACTTCATACCCAATATTTCCAACATCAACTATGATTTTATTTGGTTTAATCTCAGTAATCTTTCCATTCAAGTAACTATACATATTATCACGCTCCACATATTATTATAGCATATATTTAATAATATGTTGTTGATAAATAAGTTCGTAATGCGAACTGTAATAAAAAGTAGACTAGTTTCCTAGTCTACAAATTCAAATTCATAATCGAATATTCTCACAGTGTCCCCGTTTTTCACACCTTTATTTCTTAACTCTTTATCTATTCCAAGACTTCTTAATATTCTAGCAAATCTTTTAATTGATTGATCTTTTGAAAAATCTGTCATTAAGAAAATCTTTTTAAGTCTATCTCCTGTTAAATCGTAAACCCCATCATCTCCCAGATTAATCTCAAACAAGGTTTCTTCTTTAGTAAAAGTATATTCGACAATTTCTTCATAATCATCATCTTCATACAATTCAAAGCTTTCTGTTTTATCTAATAAATCAGCTGTTTTGTATATAAGTTCTTGAATATTATCTTTAGTTGCAGCACTGATAGGAATTATTTCGTAATCTTCTTTAAGCTGTTCTTTAAACAATTCTAATTGCTCTTCTGCATCAGGTAAATCCATTTTATTCGCAACAATTATTTGCGGTCTAGCAAGTAAATTATATTTATATGTTTTAAGTTCTTTATTAATTACTTGATAATCTTCAAAAGGATCTCTTCCTTCACTACCTGACATATCAACAACATGTAAAATAACTTTCGTTCTTTCAATATGTCTTAAAAACTGAAGTCCTAATCCGTGTCCTAAACTTGCGCCTTCAATTAATCCAGGTAAATCAGCCATGACAAAACTACGTCCTTCTTCAACTTTGACTACTCCAAGATTCGGTACTAAAGTCGTAAAATGGTAACTTGCGATTTTAGGTTTCGAGTTAGAAACAATACTAATAATTGTTGATTTTCCAACTGAAGGTAACCCTACAAGCCCAACATCAGCAAGTACTTTTAATTCTACTCGAATATGTTTAATTGTCCCTGGTTCACCTTTTTCAGCAATTTCAGGAGCAGTATTACGAGAAGTAGCAAATTTAGCATTACCACGTCCACCACGTCCTCCAGCACAAACAATAACTCTTTGTTTATGATTAGTAATGTCTCCATACACTTTATTTGTTTTATCGTCATAAATTGTAGTACCAACTGGTACTTTAATTATTTTATCCTTACCATTAGCTCCATCCATTTTTTTAGGTTTCCCATTTTCTCCTGGAGGGGCAACAATTATTTTGTTATATCTTAAATCAATTAATGTCGAAAGACCTTCTTGGCCTTCAAAAACAATACTACCACCTAGTCCACCATCTCCTCCAGCTGGTCCGCCCATTGGAACATATTTTTCACGGCGAAAAGCAACAATACCGTCTCCACCTTTTCCTGATTCTACTTTAATTTTAACTAAATCTACAAACATTTTTTTGCCTCCTATATCTTATAAGGTCTTTATCCATTCAGACATTTTTCTTCTTGATTTGAAAATTAAAACTTGTTTTTTATTTTCATATTGTTTAATAATAGCTTTTACATATCTTCCTTTATTTTTATAGAAAGCTACATATTTTAAAAACTCTTGATCAATACCTTCAATACATCCTTCAGCCATATCACTACGATGACGATGTTTATAATTTTTGGCTCTTTCATAAATTCCTTTTAAAGAAACTTGTAGACCATAATCTAACAAAATAATTGTATCAGCTAAATCTAATCGATATTGCCAATGACGGTTATTTGTATAATTACCATCAATTACCCATTCATTATTTTTTCTAAAATAATCTTTCATATAACTATCAAAGTCTTTTTTATTAATATTATTCCAATTCTTTTTCCAATAAATGTTATCTAAATGTAAAGTTTTTATTCTTAATTTTTCTCCAAGTAATCTACAAACAGTTGTTTTTCCAGTCCCACTTGACCCAAGAACCATAATGCGTTTTAACATCTTTTATTCACACCTCTAGTTTTTTTAATCATTATTAATCCTCCAACACTTTTTCATAAGCAACTCGGTCGATTGTTTTTAGATATCCAATTTCAATAAAATTATTTTTCTCTAAAAAGTTACGCATTTTATAGTTTTTTAAATGTGTATCTATTTTAATTGAATCGTAATTGTTTTCTTTAGCCACTTTAATAGCCATATCTAATAATTTTTGAGCAACCCCTTTATTTCTAGCACGAGGGTGTACAAGCATTCTATGAATAACAATACTTTTATCTTTAACCCAAGAATCAATTGTTTTATAAGCTGTTTCATTTTCAGGAAGTATTGTGATTGATCCTAAAATAATATTATCAACTTTATATATATAGAGAGCATGATTATTAATATCCTTTTCAAAATGAGAATAAGATGGATACCCTTTCTCCCATTGTGGAATATTTGATAATTTCATATCATCGATTACTAGATTAGCTAAATTATCAATTTCTATTAAATCCTTATAAGTAGCAAATATCAACATCAACTTCACCTCTATTATTAACTTATAATTATTATAGCGTTTTTCAAAAAAAATGGCAAACCACATTTGTGATTTGCCAACTAATTATACTGGGTATACTGAAGCCTGTTTTCTTTTTCTACCAATTTGTTCGTACTTAACAATTCCATCTAGTTTACTATATAATGTATCGTCTCCGCCGATACCTACATTGTTCCCTGGATGTACTTTTGTTCCTCTTTGACGATAAATGATAGAACCAGCAGTACAGAATTGACCATCTGATAATTTAGCTCCAAGTCTTTTAGATTCTGAATCACGACCATTTTTAGTTGATCCAACACCTTTTTTAGAAGCCATACATTTTAATATACTAATTTCTATTAACATTTAAGTCACCTCCATTTTCTTTATCTAAACATTTATTTTTGTTACTGTTAATTTTGTGTACGATTGTCTATGTCCTTGTTTACGACGATATTTCTTTTTAGGTTTATATTTAAAAATAATAATTTTCTTTTGTTTTCCGTGTTTTTCAACTGTAGCGTCTACTGTAACACCGTCAACATATGGATTTCCAATTTGTAAAGATTCTCCACCAACCATTAAGACTTTGTCGAATGTGAAGTTTTCTCCAGCATTTACATCAAGTTTTTCAACATAAATTACTTTTCCTTCAGAAACTCTTACTTGTTTTCCACCTGTTTCGATTATTGCGTACATAAAGCACCTCCTCATTATTATAGTTAAGACTCGCCATTAAGGTGCATATTTGCTTAAAACCTTTTCTGTGCGGTATGCCGTTATTCAGCGTTAAAATAATACCTTATTATCATTAATTTGTCAATGATTTTTAAGAGTTATTATTGAAAGCCATACTAATTATACATAATATATTTTTTTTTACAAGAAAATAACTTATTTAATGTAAAAAAAACAATGCAATTATTATTCTTTCCTTTTAAAATATAACATAACTTTTATTATTGTTGTTAGTGTAATAAGTACTATCTATGTTTTACTTAATAATAGACAGTATTTTTTGAACTATATCTATAAACTTAGAATAGGAAATTATTCTATTTATTTTAAAGTTATCTTAAATATTTCATCAAATAAAGTAACTCTTTTAAGTTTTTTTATTTGTTATATATGAATACAAGATTTATATAATTCCTTTTTCTTTAAATGAATAATAGCGATCTTTACCTATGATAATATGATCTAATAATTCAATATCCATCATAATACTATTTTTATATAATAGTTTTGTAATTTCAATATCTGCTTTAGAAGGAGTTGGGTCCCCTGAGGGATGGTTATGAGATACAATGATTGTCGCTGCACTATAAAGAACAGCATATTTAAATAGTTCTCGAGGATGGATCAATGAACTATTAAGGGACCCAATAAATAATGTTTCTTTTTTAACTAGTTCTCCTTTTGTATTTAAATATAAAGCAATAAAGTGTTCTTGTGTTTTCATTTCAAGATCATCTTTTAAATATTGATAAATTGACTCTGGTGAATATAATTTAACTAGTTTATTAAAACTCTCTTTAGTAACTCTTTTCCCTAATTCAAAGGCAGCGAGTAATTCAATCGCTTTTGATGTTCCTATACCTCTTATCTTCACTAGCTCTTTAATTGAAGTATTACTTAGAGATTTCAAGTTATCATATTTATATAGTAATTTTTTAGAAAGTTCAATAACACTTTCTTGTTTTGATCCAGTTCTTAAAATAATCGCAATTAATTCGTGATTACTAATTGTTGATTTCGGATATTTTAAAAATCTTTCTCGAGGTCTCTCTTCAAATGGTATTTCTTTAATCATAAACATTTTATTCCTCCTCATAAATAAAAAATAGTGCATAAGCACTATTTTATTTTTTTCCTAACTAGGCTAACAAAATATAAACTACCCGTAACTAATAATATTTCATTTTCCTTTAAGTCCTTTAAAGAACTCAACGCATCATCAACATTATTTTCTAGGTATTTTAAAGGATGGCTTGATACATCATAAAGATTTTGTGCTTTTTCACATCTAGGATAATTAAAATCTGTAAAATGGATTTCATCAACAAATGATTCTAATACTTTAATGACATCAAAATATTCTTTATCTTCCATTGACGTAAATAACACTTTAATATATTTATCTTTATAAAGAGTTAACATAGAATCTTTTAGCACAGTTATTCCACCAATGTTATGAGCACCATCTAATATAATTCTTCCAAATGTTTCAAGTCTTCCAGGCCAAGTGGTTTTCAATAGTCCTATCAATATATTACTTAAGGACACGTTTGTTTTCTTTATTTTATTTAATTCTTTTATGATTTCAATTGCTAAAGAAGCATTTACTACTTGATGTGTACCCATCATTTTAATAGAATATTCTTGGTTTTTATAATTAAATGTTGATATTTTTCCAAAATGACAATTTGTAATATTCTCTTTTTCAACAATTATTAATGGTGCTTTTTTATTTTTAGTATAATCCTTAAAAAGTTCTAATAACTCAGGGTTAATTTCTGATGTCACTAATGGGATTCCTTTTTTAACAATTCCTAATTTACATAAAGCAATTTTATCTAATGTATTACCTAAGATATGCATATGATCAAAATTAATATTTGTAATCGAAGTTATTATCGGCTTTACGACATTAGTCGCATCTAGTTTTCCACCAAGTCCAACTTCATAAATAACATAATCACATTGTTTATCCTTGAAATATAATAATGAGATTAAGGTAAGTAATTCGAAAAATGAAATAGCATCATTATACTTTTCTAATACTTCGTAATGCAAACTATATACTTTATTAATATAATAGAGTAATTCATCCGTTGAAATATTATTATAATTATAGGTAATTCGTTCATTAAAACTGACAATATATGGACTAGTAAAAGTACCTACATTATAGCCTTCAGCTAATAGAATATTTTTTAAATAAGAAACAGTTGATCCTTTACCGTTAGTTCCAGCTATGTGAATAACATTTAAACTATTTTCTGGATTCCCTATAATATTACAAGCTAACTCCATTCTTGATAAATCATATTTGTCACCAAATCGTTTAATTGATTCAATCCATTTAATTGCTTCGTCTAACTTATTAAACATTATTTAGTTAATTCCTTAATTCTAGATTCAACAGTGATTGCTTGATTTTTATAGTTTGTTAGTTTTGTTTTCTCAAGATCAACTTTACTAGCTGGTGCTTTATTAATAAATTTTTCATTTGAAAGCATTTTTTCACCACGTAATATTTCTGATTTTAATTTAATTAATTCTTTTTTTAAGCGCTTAATTTCCTCTTCAATATTAATTAAACTTCCAAGTGGCAAATACATTTCTAATTCAGGTAACACGATTGTTATAGCTTCAGTATTTAGTTCAATGTGCGAACTAATAATAAATGTTTTTGGATTAATAAATTTATTTAATATTTCCATATTTTTTTCCAGCAATTCTTTTGTTTCAGTATGTTTAATTTTAATTAAAACATCAATTTTTTTGCTAGGGGCAACATTATATTGTGATCTTGTATTTCTAATATTTTTGATTATTTCTTGGATTAATTCAAAATCTTTTATAGCTTCATCATTATTGAATTCTTCAATTTCGATTGGCCATGTAGTAATCATAATTGATTCTTCAACATGTGGTATTTTTTGATAAATTTCCTCTGTTACAAATGGCATAAAAGGATGAAGTAACTTCATAATATCAAGGAGAATATAACTAAGAATAGATTTTGTACGCTTAACTACTTTAACATCATCACTATTTAAAGCTATTTTACTAGTTTCAACATACCATGACGCAAAATCTTCTTTACTAAAATTATTAATACTCTTGGCTGCTTCTCCAAATTCGAATTTTTCATAATTATAATCCATTTCAGAAATTGTTTTGTTTAATTTCGCTAAAATCCATTTATCTGGCAAAGATAACTCATCAGTATCAATTTCAATGTCGTCAATTGAAAAATCATCTAAATTCATTAATGTAAATCTTGAAATATTCCAAAGTTTATTAATAAAATTCCAACTGCTTTCTACTTTTTCAATTTCAAATCTTAAATCTTGCCCAGGAGCACTATTCGTTGTTAAAAAATAACGAAGTGTATCAATTCCATATTGTTTTTTTATATCTAATGGATCAATACCATTTCCTAAAGACTTGGACATTTTACGTCCATTATGATCACGAATAAGTCCATGAATCAAACATTGTTGAAATGGTGCTTTTCCTGTGAATTCTAATCCTTGAAAAATCATTCTAGCAACCCAAAAGAAAATAATATCATATCCTGTAACCATCACAGATGTAGGGTAATATCTAGCATAGTCGATTGTGTTTTCAGGCCATCCTAAAGTACTAAAAGGCCAAAGTGCGCTACTAAACCATGTGTCTAACACATCTTCATCTTGTTTCCATCCTACTCCATCAGGTGCTTCTTTACCAATAAACACTTCGTCTCCTCTATACCAAGCAGGAATTCTATGTCCCCACCATAGTTGTCTAGAAATACACCAGTCATATGTTCCATCCATCCATCTTAAAAATGTTTTTTCAAAACGAGAAGGAATAAATTCTGTAGTGCTTTTTTCTCTTGCTTGTTTGCTTAGTGGTTCCATTTTTACAAACCATTGTTTTGATAACCTTGGTTCAACAATTACTCCTGTTCTTTCACTATGTCCAACATTATGTAATAATTTTTCAATTTTAGGACATAGCCCTAATTCTTGTAAATCTTTAACACATTGTTTACGACATTCAAAACGTTCCATTCCTTCATATTTATGAGCTAAACTATTCATAGTTCCATCTTCATTCATACAAAGAGGCATTTCTAAATGGTGTCTTTTTCCAACTTCAAAATCGTTAGGATCATGAGCTGGAGTTACCTTGACACAGCCTGTCCCAAATTCCATGTCAACATAATTATCTTCAATAATAGGAATTAATCTGTTAGTTCCAGGAATGTATGCTTTTTTACCTAAATACTTTTTATATCTTTCATCCTTAGGATGAATCATTAACGCTGTATCAGCATACATTGTTTCTGGTCTAGTTGTCGCAATTTCTAAATATCCTGATCCATCTTCTAGTAAATATTTAAAATAATAAAAAGCTCCTTCAATTTCTTTATGTTCAACTTCAATATTACTTAATGCAGTTTTAGCCTGAACATCCCAATTTATTATTCTTTCCCCACGATAAATTAAACCTTTTTCATAAAGTTTAACAAAAACTTCTGTGACAGCCTTATTCAGTCCTCTATCCAAAGTAAATCGTTCTTTTGAATAGTCTACACTAATACCAAGCGCAGCCCATTGTTCACGAATATGCCCGGCATACTCCTCTTTCCAATCCCATGCGACTTCTAAAAATTTTTTTCTTCCTAAATCATATCTAGATATTCCTTGTTCTCTAAGTTTTGCATCTATTTTGGCTTGAGTAGCAATACCGGCGTGATCCATTCCAGGTAAATAAAGAGCATCATACCCTTGCATTCTTTTTCTTCTAATTATCAAATCTTGGATAGTATTATCCCAAGCATGTCCTAAATGTAACTTTCCTGTTACGTTTGGTGGAGGAATCACAATAGTGAATGGTTTTTTGCTTAAATCACCACTCTTAAAATAGCCACCTTCAAGCCAAAAATCATATTTCCCTTTTTCAATTTCTTGATGTTGATATTTTTTATTTAATTCTTCCATTATTCTCCTCCTTTATTATATAAAAAAATCGTCCTAAAATAAGGACGAATCTATAATCCGTGGTACCACCTTTGTTCTTAGAATATCTAAGCACTCAATAACTTTAACGCAGTTAACGACTATAATTACTATTATTTCGCTATAGTTACTCCTAGGCTACCTTCAATTGAACTATTTATTAGTTTTCACCGTCCACTAACTCTCTATAAAAATCATTCAATTTACTCTTCCTATTCCCTGTATTTACCGTAATAGTAACATAATGATATGAAATTGTAAAGATTAATAAGAAAGAAATTACAACATATTTTTCAAGAGTTATTATACTTATATTTTCCGGTAATTAAAAAGCCTTAGGAAACCCTAAAGCTTTTTCATATTTAATCAAAATGGTAGAGGATGTAGGTTTCGAACCAACGACCCCTTGATTAAGAGTCAAGTGCTCTACCAACTGAGCTAATCCTCCATATATTGATTAATTAATTAGCCAGTTTTTCGTACTCACTAATGATAATATCATACCACTTATTAAAGTCTTCATCAATAGTTTTTTTAACCTTATTTTCTAATATCTTTTGTAGAGCAAATGGAGCTATTTCTTCATAACTAGTTTTCGCTTTAAAATCGCTACTAATCTCTTTTATTTTAGAATTATTAAAAACAGCACTCCATATTTTATCACCCAATAAATCTCCTTTTAAAAATGGTGCATATTTAAGAATAAAATCCGTCGGAATATGGATTATATTTGGAGTTACTCCTAAGTTTTCACAAAGAATTTCATTTATTCTTTCCCAAGTATAAATAAAATCACTTGTTATATGATATACTTCCCCATAAGTTTTTTTATTTCCAAGTACGTTTACGAAACCTTCAGCAAAATCAACATTATAAGTTAATGTCCAAAGAGATGTTCCATCTCCAGGAATAATAATTTTTTTGCCTTTTAATAATCGATCAATAATTGTATATGGTGAAACATGACTTTTCATTATTGAAACTATCTTTTCATCATCATAAGTATGTGATGGTCTAATAATAGTAACATTAAATTGTTTATTGTTAATTGACTGTAAATAATCTTCACATAATTTCTTGTTTTCTGAATAATCCCAATACTTATTTCCTATAGGATGTTTTTCAGTTAACGGATATTTTAAAAATGGTTTTTGATAAACTGACGCACTACTTATAAAAATATATTGTTTAGTTTTACCATTAAAAAGACGATAATCTCTTTCTACTTGATCTTTTGTAAAAGCAATCCATTGTACTACTACATCAAAATATAAATCTTTTATTAATTCTTTAATACTATTTTCATTGTTTATATTTCCAATTAAAATCTTTACTTTTTTTGGTAAAAAATCATTATTATTTCCTCTATTAAGTATATACAATTCATTATTTGATTGTAATACTACCTTTGATACGGCTGTGCTAATCAATCCTGTACCACCAATAAATAATATTTTCATTATATATTTATCTTACTTCAATATAACTTTCTATAATGTTTGAAATTCTATCGATATTCGTTTTTAATATTGATGAATACGCAACAAAATAATCATTCGCATCTAACTTAAGTTCATCTTTTATAATCTTTTCATGTTTTAGTTGTTGATTTTTAGAAATTTTATCTTGTTTAGTTCCAACTATTAGACAAGGAATATTATAACTTTTTAAGAAATTATACATTAAATAGTCATCTTCTGATGGCTTATGTCTAAAATCAACTAATAATACTACTAGTCTTAAATTTTCACGATTCAATAAATAATTCTCAATCATTTGCCCAAATTTTTCTCTTGCCGTCTTACTCACTCTAGCATATCCATAGCCTGGGACATCCACAAAACGAAACAACTCATTTACTAAATAAAAATTTAACGTTTGCGTTTTCCCTGGTCTACCAGATGTATGCGCAATATTCTTTCGATTTAAAAAAGAATTAATAAAACTACTTTTTCCAACATTACTTCTTCCAGCGATTACTATTTCTGGAAGATTTCCTGTTGGACATTTATCTAAATCGGTATGACTACCTTCAAACTCAACACTATGTATAATCATCTAATCACCTTTTCTCTCATTATTAATATAACATATATTATAATAATTATTAATACTATTGAGTTTTTTTTATAAATTAGTATAATAACCTTATGGTAGGTGAGAATATGAACTCGATAATAGATAAACAATCTATTAATACAATCAAAAAAACAGAAAATAATACTTCTATCCAAAAACAATTATTACTTGAAAGACAAATTAGAATTACAATTATGAGTTTATTGCTTGCAGCATTACTTTTTACAACAGTTTTCGGAACATTAGAAAATCCTTTTCAATAT
>Ga0190303_1000040_pt1 | contig 54445 bp, 44 predicted proteins | sample 48700701_MG_FD_161672 | JGI IMG/M metagenome (GOLD analysis project Ga0190303, IMG submission 161672) | Hydrothermal vent sediment bacterial communities from Southern Trench, Guaymas Basin, Mexico - 4870-07-0-1_MG | ecosystem: Environmental > Aquatic > Marine > Hydrothermal vents > Sediment ... | reverse complement strand
CTCCACCATTAGGGTCGTTATGTGAATATAAATCACCCCAATCATTGTTTAAAAAAGCCCCTTCAACTAAAAAATCAGCACCAGAACTTACGGGCCATTGCCAGCTTAATAACCCTGTAGATGAATTTCCGTCTGCATTAATATACATATCAACTACTTCCATCTTCATTGAAGCATTTCCTTCTATATAAACATTAACATAATCGCCTCCACCCCACATTTTAATTTTTTGCATAGTAAGAGCACCTGACGCGCTTTCATCATACACAACAGGAACTTCTGCCCAATCATCAAAATCACCATCAATTGCTATATCAATATTTAAAACCACAGGTGCAATAATAGTTTTTGTAACGTAAGCTTCTCCAGATTCATTAATTGCCGTAAGGGTAACTTCAATTTCTCCCCCAGCCTTAGTATATCTATAACTTGGGTTCTCTTTTTCACAATAAAAGTTTAAATCTCCAAAATCCCATCTGTAAGAGGTAGCTCCTTGAGAAAGATTGGTAAATGTAAATAAGCTCGCATCATTTACATCAACTGTAAATGAAAAATCAGCTATAATGCCTCCATCAGAGATTACTTCTGTATCATCTGATCCACAACCTACAAATAGTGAAATAGCCATAATATAGTAGAAAAATTTTAATTTTTTCATGATTAATTTATTTAAAGATTAAATTTCAATTTTTTAATTAATTGTTAATGTGTGTAATAATTTATTTAGTCCTTCGGTTGATTCCCAAGTATCTGAATTTGCCAATTGTATTGAATATTCTGGTCTGTCTGATAATGTATCGTAACTATCTTCAATTTTCAAAAACAGTTCGTATTGTCCTACAGGAATTCCTGATAGGTTAACTGATTCTTTTAGTTCATAATCAACAACTGGCAATACTTTCCTTACATCAAAATTTAAAACTTTCTTATAAGATGTTCCATCACTTACTGCTTTGAATACTAAAAAGGTATTCTTCTTATTATAAACAGGTGCAAAACCAACGTTATCTAAGGTAGCATTTAATTCAAAGTAACTATTAACAGTTACTTCTTTTTTTAAGCTTGAAGTTTTTAACAAAATTCTATATCCAAGTTTTTTTTGAAAATCTGAAAAACAGTTATTGTTTCTCCATTCTTGAAGTACTGGACCATACCAATCCAGATTTAAATAAGTCCACTTTAATAACGTCATTTCTTGTTCTGCAGTAGAACAAGTAGCTATTGGGACATCCGATGGAGGACATGTTTCACCTCCAGTTGGAACGAAAAGAGCTTCTTTACTAATGTAGTTTTTCTCAACACTAATATTTTGATATGTTCCATAATCATCCGCACTTGCTAAAAAACAATCATTATGAAATCCTATACGGGCAACATCCGTAGTACCATAGCCAACATTACTTTCCATTGGTGTTGAAACTCCTAAAAATTCTTGTTTGTATAATGGAGTTCTTACTTGAATTTTAATTTCTTTTGGCAATACTTCTAACAACTTATTAAGAACTGCCTTTTTATTTTCAGGCGTCGTTAAATTGTTGGTTGTATAATACCACTCTCCCCATGAACCAATAAAACCAGCTTGAACAAATGCAATAACATCAGCATTCTCTGTAAACACAGGTTTAAGTTGGTCTAAATGTCTCTCTATAATATTTAGTGGAGCATCTGTTTCATTTGGGTCACTATTATAAGCAAAACGCAAAATACATTTTATACCTGCATTTCTTAGTCTTTCAAAATCAGTTTTTATTAAATTTAATTGTGTAGTGCTTAAATCAGAATTTTTAAAAGCTTCTAAATAGTAAAGACGATTAATAATTGTTACGTTTTCGTTTTTCAGGTTTTGTAATATTACTAAGTTAAGTGGTGTACCTTCAGAATAAACATTCCATAAGTGCATAAACCCTCGTTCTGGATTTGATATAACATCAGATGAAGCCGTATAAGCTATATTACTAATAGAAATATCTACTGGTTCTTCAATTATTTCATCAATATCATCACCACCACAACTTATTGTAATGATTAATAGTAATAATGCTACAAATTTATATTTCATATTAATTTTTTTATGATTAATATGTGTCTTTAATCCAATCATATTGTTTTCTTTTTATCCAATTACCTCGAGTAAAATCAGGAAAATCTTGTGGTTCACCATTATTTTCAATTGATAATTCTGATAACGGTGTAATTGCACTCCAAGCTGCAGCATCATATGCATCCATTGGTGGCGCTATATTTTGTTTTGCAGATTCAACAAATGCATTAATAACAAAAAAGTCCATACCTCCATGTCCTGCTCCTTCAGCATGATTACCAAATTTTTTCCATAAAGGGTGATCATATTTATCAAGCCATTCTTTTGAACTATCCCATTCATGAGGTGTTTTAGATTTTCCTTCAATATATATACGATCTCCATCTTTTTCCCACAAACCGTTACTTCCTTGCACTCTAAAACCTAGTGAATATGGTCTTGGTAAATTACAATCATGTGTTACAATAATGGTTTCTCCGTTTGCAGTTTCAATAATGCTAGTGATAACATCTCCCTGCTTAAATTTTAATTTAGCATTTGGATGGTTTTCGCCTCCATTTTTAACAATATAATCATGCAGTCCAACACTTTTTGTAGCATTTGATGTTAATGATAAAAATCTGTTCCCTCTATTTATATCGCACATTGCAGCTATTGGACCAATACCATGAGTAGGATATACATCTGCATTTCTTAATAGTGAATGTTGTGTTCTCCAAGTTGACTCAGAGATTCCGTTTTCACCAAATTCAACACCTTTACCATAAGCTGTTTTCCCATCATTCAGCTTAATATGTCTAAGATCGTGTTGATAACCACATCTAAAATGTATTAACTCTCCAAATATATTTTGTTTTACCATATTTAGAACAGCCATTACATCTCTTCTGTAATTAACATTTTCAAGAATCATTAAATGTGTTCCTGTTTGTTCATGAGTATTTACCAAATCCCAACATTCTTCCATGGTATTTGCTGCAGATACTTCAAGTCCTGTATACTTCCCTGCTAACATTGAATCCTTTGCCATTCTAGTATGCCATAACCAAGGAGTTGCTATGATTACCGCATCAACTTCTTTCAAAGCTAAAAGGTTTCTATAATCAAAATCATTACTTCCAAAAGTTAATGGTTTTTTATTTCCACTTTTTACAATAAGACCAGAAGCAAGATTTATTCTTTTTGGGTCAATATCACAAATTGCAGTAATTAAAATATCTTCTCTTAACAGTAAATTACTTAAATGATTTGTCCCCCTTAGTCCTACACCTATCATACCCACCTTCAATTTTTGAGGGCCATTAAACCCAAAAGTTAAGTTAGGTGCTAAAGTTATACCTGCTCCTAGAATTGCAGTTTTTTTTATAAAATTTCGTCTAGAATTCATTTTTTTTAATGGTTTTTAGTGTGCTTTTTATTTTTATTTATTCCGAAGAAATTTTTATTTTAATTCCTTCAACTTACAATTTTAATAAGGACTATCTTTCCAAATCGTTAGGTTAAAAGCTGGAGATAACCCATTACAAATTAATTATAACCAGGATTTTGTATAAAAGCTCCTTTTCCTTCACTTATTCTATCAAGTGAAAAAGGATATAAATCTTTGAATGGAGCTGTTTGGCTAGATGCACCATTTAAATCTATATTATGCTCACTGAATTTACCATGTCTAATTAAATCTGCACGGTATTGTCCATTTTCACACCAATACTCATGAGATCTTTCCAAAAGAATCATAGTATTAAAACTATCTATATCTGCATAATCATTTAATACTATTGGATCTAATGTTGCTCTTTCTCTTACAATATTAATCAAGTCAATTGCCTCTTGAGTTGGTGACCCTGTTTTATTTGCAAGAGCCTCTGCTTTAGACAATAAAACATCAGCATATCTATATAAAATAATATCAACTGTTGTTAGTCCAGTATTTCTAGCAGCATCGGCAGCAATTTTTAATGGAATAGGTCCCATTTGCATAACATTACTTGGATTAGTTCTGTTATAAGTAACACCATCTGTTCCAGTATATTCAGCTATCAAGTTTGTTTTTCTAACATCATTACTTTCAAATGAATCATAAAATTTCCAAGAACTTTGAATTGTACCCCAACCTCCTCTTTCAGGAAAGTTTGATGGTAAAACCATCAATTGCCATTGATTTTCGCTTGTTCCAGCATAATCTGCAGGAACGGCAAACATAATTTCATTATTATCAACTTGGGCCTCTGTACTAAACATACCCACATAATCAGGGGCTAATTCATAATAATTCATAGCCATAATAGCATTTGCTTGTTCTTCTACATCTACCCATCTTTTTTCATGAAGATATAACCTAATTAATAACATTCTTGCAAAACCTTGACTGAATCTTCCATAGACAGCATCAGCAGGAGATGGTAAATCTGCAGCAGCTTCTAATAAGTCTTTTTCAATAAAGTTTACCATTTCATCATATGGGAGCCTTGCCAAAGGAGTTTCTATTAATGGATTTTGTAAAACTTCTAATGGAGCAACTACCAAAGGACCGTACATATCAAAAAGTTCATAAGATAAAAAGGCTCTAGCACACTTAAGTTCAGCAATACCTTTCTTTTTTATTATGTCATTAACACTAGACTTTTCAAGTCTATCAATACTCAATGTATTAGAACTTATTCTATTATAATAACGGTCATAATATCTTGTGACTGATTGATTTGTTGGATTATAACTATGTAATGTGGCTAATTGCTGCACGCCATAACTCCCTTGAAGAATTTCGGTTGAGGAATCATTAATAAACATTATTCCGTTTTCTGATGTAGTATGAATACCATCCCACCAAGAACCTCTTAAAGGATAATATGCTGCTACTATTAAAGCTTCAACATCAGCTTCTGATGCTGGAAAGATAGCTGGATTAATTTCATCGTAACTAATAGACTCAAGTTCTGGATTACACCCAAATGTTAAGGTTATTAATAACCCTAGCATTATCAGTTTTATTGTTTTCATAATCATAAGTTTTTAAAATTTTATATCTAAACCTATTGTATAGGTTTTAATGTTTGGATATGCCGCTACATAAGCGTCAGTTTCTGGGTCAACACCTTTATAAGGAGTAATAACGAAAAGGTTTTGGGCATCTAGTCTCACTTTTGCACTACTTATTAATTTTCCAATCCATTTGGAAGGTAAATTATAAGCTAACGATAAGTTTTGGAGTCTTACAAACCATGCGTCTTGTAAGAAAAAATCACCTGAACTATATTGAGTATATCCATAGTGAGAAGCGGGTCTAGTATTTGATGGGTTTTCTGGCGTCCATCTATCATAGATACTTCTTAATGCATTTCGTCCATTTGCCCAAACGCCATCAGCAGAAACACCCAAAGCAACATCTGTAGGGTCTACTATCTGTCTTCCAAACATACCATTCAAATGAAAGTTAAGTTCAAAATTTTCATAACTAATGCTATTGCTAAACCCTGCAATAAAATCTGGATCCGATGACCCTAATAATACAATATCTGCTTCATCTATTTTCCCATCCGGTTCGCCAGTTGCAATAAACCTTCCATTTTCATCAACTACTGGATTTCCAAAGCTATCTCTCGAAAAACCATTTACATCTTTAACTTTTATTTGACCAGGAAATAACTCTGGTTGTGCAGTTACAACTTCTCCTATTTGCATCACACCATCTGATAAATATGAATATTGAGCACGTATAGGATCATCTACATTCTGATAAATAGTTGGTTTCCAATCTTCAGCTCTTTCTTTCCATCTATCCTTAAATTTAGAAAAGGTTAATGTACTTTTCCATTTAAAATTTTCTTTATCAACATTAACAGAATTTAAAGTAAGTTCAACCCCTCTACTTTGTGTACTTCCAACATTTGCCCAAACGGTATTTATCTCATTGTAAGAATTGATAGGTTTTAATTGAAGTAAATCTGTTATTTCTTTATTATAAACTTCAACAGATCCGGATAACATTCCGTTTAATAATTCAAAATCAAGACCAATATTAGTTTCTTTAGTCGTTTCCCATTTTAAATCTGGATTTTCCAATCTGGATGGAAATACCCCAATTAATATAGATTCATCTGGATTTAAATATGCAGGTTGCGCATAATAAGCAGCAAAAGCATTAGAACCAATATCGGCATTCCCAGTTTCACCATAACCCACTCTAAGTTTTAATTGCGATATGTCATCGTTTATGTTTTTCATAAAAGGCTCACCAGCAATATCCCAACCCACAGCTAGTGAAGGAAAAATGGCAAACCTATTGTTTTTAGAAAAAACACTAGAACCATCTCTACGAATGGTTGTTGTTAAAATATACCTTTCTTTAAATACATAGTTTATTCTACCAAAATAAGACACCAAATTGTCTTCACTCTTTCCAGAAGCTAATGTTTTGGTACCTGCACCTGCATTCAAATTATTCCATAAAAATGCATCTGTTATAAAATCACTATTTCCTGAAGAAGCACTTTCAGATCGATATTTTTGTTTAGAATACCCAACCAAAAAATTTAAATTATGGACGTTATTAAAAATTTTAGAATAATTTAAGGTAAAATCAAATAGTTCATCATTCTTTTTTTCATTCGCTATTGTTGCTTTACCATTTTCTAAAGCGCCCCACAAAGTCGTTCTTGGTAAATAGGTATTTCTGCTCGTATAACCCTGATCTATACCCGCTTGCAATCTAGCTATTAAACCTGGCAATGGTTTAATTTCCATAAAAAAGTTAGTTAAAGTTCTATCAATAACACCTTGATCTGTCACAGTAAGTAAAGAATATGGATTAGGTTCCTGAGCATTGTCTGGATTAATTGGATAATTACCAAATTCATCAATAGCTTGTATCTGTGGACCATATTGTAATGCTGACCTGATAATTCCAGAATTTTCATATTGGTCTCCACCTAATTGGCTATTTTCATTATTAATTCTACTCGTAGTAAGATTCATACCAACATTAAAATAATCACCTAACTTTTGGTCTAAATTGAATCTTAGAGAAGCTCTATCAAAAGCTGAATTTTTTAATACACCGTCTTGTTTATAAAGGTTACCTGATAAATAGTATTTTGTTGATTCTGTTCCTCCTTTTAAAGAAAGGTTATGTTGCTGTGTACTTCCATCTCTAGTTACAAGATCTAACCAATTGGTTCCTTGTCCTGCATTATTTATTTGATCATCTGAATAAAATCTTGAAAATGCAACACCATTTACAGGGTTCGCAATAGCTTCTCCTAAAGTTCTGCTAGTAACATTCCCACTACTATAAGGAGTAACTCTATTTTGAAATTTCCAATTTTCTAATGCAGCATCGTTTCTTAATCGCATCCATTCTGGTAAACTCAATACATCAAAGCTATTGTCATATGCTTGGTATGAATAAGATGAAGAATAGTCAACTTGAACTTTTCCTACTTTACCTTTTTTGGTTGTTATTAAAATAACCCCATTTGCAGCTCTTGATCCGTAAATAGATGTTGCACTAGCATCTTTTAATACTGAAACTGATTCAATATCATTAGGATTAAAAGAATTTAAAACACTTTGTGTTCCACCATTATATCTATTCCCTGTTCCTGGTTGTTGAAAATCGGTGATCGGAAAACCATCCACAACTATTAAAGGGTTATTAGAAGCGTTAATAGATCCTGCTCCTCTAATTTGAATATCTAATCCACCTCCCGGTTGTGCACTATTCTGAGTTATTTGCAAACCCGAAACTTTACCTCTAAGCACATCGCCAATTGAGGGTGAAGATGATAACACTAACTCCTCTGTTTTAACTGTTGAAATAGCTCCCGCAATATCTTTCTTTCTTTGGGTACCATAACCTACAACAATTACTTCATCTAAACTGGTTAGATCTGGTATCATTTTAATATCTATAACGCTTCGGTTATTAATCAAAATTTCTTGTTTAACATAGCCTGTATAAGAAATCACTATAGTTGTTGATCCTTTAGGAACAAGAATCTTAAATTCTCCTTCAAAAGATGTTACAGTACCTATTACAGTTCCTTTTACCAAAACTGAAGCTCCAGGAAGCGGTTGATTCATTTCATCATAAACCGTACCTTTAATTTCAATTTGTTCTTGTTGACTTATATTGTTTATTAACAAACTATTATTCAAACTAAACACAGCAGTATTTGCATTTATTTTGAAAATAGAGCATATCAAAAAAATAGCAATAATTTTCATTTTTAAATCAATTTTCAACCCATATAGGGAGCTTTTAAGTGACTTATTAAGTTTTTTCATATTATTAGATTTGATGGTTATGTTATAAGAATTACACTCTGATTAACCGTTATTGTTGCTTAATTGGTTATGTGTTATTTGGTTATGTGTTATTTGTTCAATTTTATACATATAGATTTTTTTGATTTATTAATAATTATTTGATGACAATACTATTCACGATTTATTACTAGTTTAAAAAAATGCTAAGAAAATTATCTTTTTTTAATCCTCTTTTCAACCATAAATATTGATGCTAAAAAGCTGATATTTAACTTAACATTAGCTAATGTAAACTTTAATATTTAATTAACAAAGGAAATTTGCAAATAAATGTGCTCGAACACAAATTAAGTGTTTTCGAGCACACAATAATAATGAGTTTCTCATAAAATAAAATAGTCATTTTTAATATTAGGAATTTTTGATAAAAATAAAGGCATTCTATTTTGCAAAAAAAACTCAAATCATCATTTCAAAATACAAGTAATTTTGACCTTACTTTTTTCGTGAATTAAATTTCAAATCCAATTTAATAGACCTTATCTTACTATTAACTTTGAATTAATTTAACAACTCCTTTTTTATAAAAATTTGATTGAATTGATTAAACAATGTTTCAATTTGTGCTATCTGCATTTTCACCTTATGTAGCGATTTGCATTTCACATTGATTAGAATATTGGTTTGAAATTTAAAATTAGTCATAAGTTCGACAGTAAACCAACCATTTGGATAATAAACCTTAAGCCCTTCCAATTCATCCATTTGGTACAAATCATACTCCATTGTTAACCAATTAATAAATTTATAACAAACTTCAGCTGTTTTAACTTTTTCAATTTTAATGAAACTATAATAAGATGACTTAAAGGAAATATTCATCTTTTAAATGTACTTGTTAATATCAGTTATAAGTTTTATTGCAAGTTTCTCTGCCTTCTTTTCTGTAGTACTTTCAGTATAAATTCTAATAATTGGCTCTGTATTAGATTTTCTTAAATGAACCCATTCTGTTTTAAAATTAATTTTAACACCATCAATAGTAATAATGTTTTCATTATTATATTGATTTGTTATTTTAGCAAGAACGGCATCAACATCTATTTCTGGAGTTAATTCAATTTTGTTTTTACTCATAAAATAATCAGGATAGCTACCTCTTAACTCTTTACAAGTCATTTTTGAAGTTGCCAAATGCGATAAAAATAGTGCCACACCTACTAAAGAATCTCTTCCATAATGTGATTCTGGATAAATAATACCACCATTACCTTCTCCTCCTATTATTGCATTTGTTTCTTTCATTAATTCTACAACATTTACTTCTCCAACTGCACTTGCCTGATAATTTGCTCCGTGTTTTTCAGTAATATCTCTTAAAGCTCTTGATGAAGATAAATTTGATACAGTATTTCCGTTGGTTTTACCTAAAACATAATCAGCACAAGCCACCAACGTATACTCTTCTCCAAACATTGAACCATCTTCACAAATAAGTGCCAATCTATCCACATCTGGATCTACTACAATACCCAAATCTGATTTTTCCTTAACAACAAGTTCTGAAATAGCTGTCAAATACTCCTTTAGAGGTTCTGGATTGTGTGGAAAATGTCCTGTTGGCTCGCAATATAACTCAACACATTCAACACCTAACTGAGCTAATAAGGCAGGAATAGCAATACCACCTGTTGAATTCACAGCATCTACTACAACTTTAAAATTTGCTTTTTTAATAGCTTCAACATCTACGAGTTTTAATTTTAAAACCTCAAGAATATGCTTTTCTATATATCCCTTCAATTTCGAATAGTTGCCTAAATCATCAACTTGAGCGAAAGAAAAATTTTCATGTTTAGCAATTTTTAAAACTGAGTCACCATTTTCAGCATTTAAAAACTCCCCTTTATTGTTTAACAATTTTAAGGCATTCCATTGTTTTGGGTTGTGACTTGCCGTAATAATTATTCCACCATCAGCATGTTCCAGTGGAACAGCAATTTCAACAGTTGGAGTAGTTGACAATCCAACATCTAGAACATTAATCCCCAAACCTATTAGGGTATTACAAACCAAACTGCTAACCATTTTACCTGAAATTCGGGCATCTCTACCTATAACAACTGTTAATTTTTGTTTTTCTGAATTATTTTTAAGCCACATACCGTAAGCAGCCGCAAATTTAACTGCATCAATAGGTGTTAAATTGTCATTTATACAACCTCCTATAGTGCCTCTTATACCAGAAATTGATTTTATTAATGCCATTTATTTAATTATTTAATATTTCCATCTCACAAAAGCTTCCATAGCAGCATAACAAGCCATCCCTAATCTATCGTAAGCTTCCGCTGTTTCTTTATTTCTATCTTCTGCTCGTTGCCAAAATTCCCTTGAGTCTGAACCTTGAAACACTACACCATCTTTTTGAGATTGGTGTTTAAAAATTCCAAATCTTTTTTCTAAAACCTGATCTGGACTTAAGGGTACTGCCATTTCAATCTCATCAATTTCCCATTCTTCCCAAGCTCCTCTATACAACCATAACCAACAGTCATCCATATATTTTTCTGATTTTAATCTTTTTACAGATTCAAAAATAGTATCTAGACAAACTTTATGTGTTCCGTGTGGATCTGCCAAATCTCCTGCAGCATAAATTTGATGTGGTTTAATTTTAGCTATTAAATCCATCGTAATTTTAACATCTTCTTCTCCCATCGGTTTTTTCTCAATAGTCCCTGTTTCATAAAAAGGAAGTTCCATAAAATGAATTTGGCTATCTGGTAAACCTACATAATGAGAGGCCGATCTAGCTTCACCTTGACGTATCAGGCCTTTAATATAGAGTACTTCCGGAATATCAATTTCACTTACTTTTTTATTTTTAAGAAATTTTACCGTTTTCTTATAAATACCTTCAGCATCATGGCTTTTTATTCCAAATTTATCATTGTAATCACAAACAAAACTTGCAAATCGAAGTGCTTCACTATCTGCAACTGCTATATTTCCGGAGGTTTGATAAGCCACATGAACTTCATGACCTTGTTGTTGCAATCGAATAAAAGTTCCTCCCATACTAATGATATCATCATCGGGATGTGGACTGAAAATTAACACTCTTTTTTTTGCAGGTTGAGCTCTTTCTGGTCTTTTACTATCATCTGCATCTGGTTTTCCTCCTGGCCAGCCTGTAATGGTATTTTGTAATTTATTGAAAATATCAATATTTATATCATAAGCAGGACCAGAATCAGCCAACAAATCACTCATTCCATTTTCTATATAATCATCATCGGTAAGTTTTAAAATTGGCTTTTTTAAATGTTGTGCAACTCCTAAAACTGCTTTACGAACCATTTTATCAGTCCAAACAATTTTCTCAACCAACCATGGAGTGTTTATTCTTGTTAATTTGGAGGAGGATTCCTTATCTAAAACAAAAATAGCATTGTTATGTTCTTGTAAAAAAGAAGCTGGTATCTGCGTAGTTACAGTTCCTTCAACAGATTCTCTTATAACAGACGATTTACCAATACCCCAAGCCATTAATATAACTTGCTTGGCTTCCATAATTTTTTTCACACCTAATGTAATAGCCGTTCTTGGAGTGTTACCAAGACCTGAAAAATCTTTGCTTGCTGCAACTCTTGTAATATGATCCAGCGCTACTAAACGTGTTTTAGAATTTTGTAAAGAACCCGACTCATTGAAACCGATATGGCCATTCCCTCCAATTCCCAATATTTGTAAATCAATACCTCCTAATGCTTCAATTTTAGCCTCGTAATTAGCACAGTAATCCGCAATTTCTTTTTTTGATAAAGTACCATCAGGTATGTTGTAATTTTCTGGAAAAACATCAACTTGATCGAACAATAACTCCTTCATAAATCGAACATAACTGCTTACTGAGTCAGGTTCCATTGGGTAGTATTCATCTAAATTAAACGTAATTACATTTTTAAAGCTCAATCCTTCTTCCTTATGCAATCGTACCAATTCGACATATAACCCTTTTGGAGATGAACCTGTTGCCAAACCTAAAATACAAGGCTGTTTTTGTGCTTGTTTTACTCTGATAAGATCAGCTATTTGTCTTGCTACTTCTTTAGAAGCTCTTGATGAATCTTCAAAAATTACAGTGTTTATATTTTCAAATCTTTTTTCAAAATCGGTAGCCTTATCTATGCTGCTTTTTATCATGTCTTTGTTTTTATAATTTAGTTATTCTTCCCAAGAATATTATCTAGCACCCAGCTCGTGTGTGCAGCCGTATAACCTGTTGACGAATGCATGGATTTTTTCAATAAATGATTTTTCATATTCTGAACATGAAAAAATTGAATATTTTCAGGATGCTCTATTGTCATACTTTCTTTACCAGACTCATTTTCTAATACCAAAGGGACTTCATCAAAAACTGAGAAACTTATTTTTCCCTTATCCCCATAAATATGGACCTTGTCTTCTCTTTTTTTAGTTCCAAAATTCCAACTCCCCGAACCAGTTATTCCAGATTTATGAACCCAATATCCGGTAACCGAGTCCATAGATGTATATAAGCCTTGTTGGTTAACAGCTATCCCATTTGCTTTGTCTATACGACCCAATAAGTGAATAAACAAATCTATGCCATGGGATGCCAAATCATCAAAATAGCCACCATAAGCAATTTTCGCATCTGTACGCCAGTTATATATTTTAGACAAATCGATTGAATTCGCAGGCTTGCTAAGATGCCAATTAATGTGCCTTACCGTTCCTATTTTATTTTGTTTAATCCAAGACTTAATTTGTTCAAACCTAGGAAGTGACCGCCTGTAATAAGCAACAAACAAAGGGGTTTTTTTTTCTTCAAATATGTTGTTTATAAGCACACATTCTTCATAAGTTGGGGCCATTGGTTTTTCAATACAACATATTTTTCCAGCTGCAGCAACTTTTAATGCATAATACCCATGAGAATCTGGTGGAGTTGCAATATAAACCCCATCAATTTCAGGATCATTAATCAAATCATCTGCATTTCCATAAAACTTAGGAACACCATGCCTAACAGCATAATCTTTGGCTTTTTTAATATTTCTACGCATTACGGCGTGCAATTGAAACCCTTCTACTTTTTGATATGCCGGACCACTTTTAAGTTCAGTAACATTTCCGCAGCCAATAATTCCCCATTTGTAAATTTTGCCCATTCTTAAAAAAATATTAATCTATATTCACAATATATTTATTAAAAATCTGTCGCTATTTAAAATGATTATTTGATATCACTTTTTTTACTTATTTCCTTTCATCCAACTTTTGTAGTTGTGACCCCAAATAGCAAAAAACAATATGATCACATAACAAGGAATTAATATCCAATAACTACTTGTTGCCGCTGATGCCATAGCATCGGCTTCTTGAATACCACTAGCCATTAATTCAAGCTTATTTGAATCAACCAATCTTCCGTACAAAGGAGGAATAATTGCACCTCCGGAAATTGCCATAATTAAAAGTGCGGATCCTGTTTTAGTGAATTTACCTAATCCTTCCAACGTTAAAGGCCATACAGCTGGCCATACCAAGGCATTTGCAATACCTAATGCAGCAACAAATAAAATGGAAGTAAATCCTGAAGTCATTAAAATACAACTACTAAAAATTATTCCTAACAATGCACTTAATTTAAGGGCTGTTCCTTGTTTTATATATTTTGGAATTAGAAAAACACCCAAAGCGTAGGTTGCAACCATAGCCATTAATGTAAATGTTGTAAAAAACTTTGCGTCTTCGGCTGAAAAACCTAATGATATACCATAAGAAATTATAGTATCTCCTGCAATTACTTCTGCTCCAACATAAACAAACAAGGTAAGTACTCCCATCCATAAGTGAGGAAATTGAAATATACTTGTTTTTGAGTTTGCACCGTCAGATGATTCTTCAACAGGAGCTGCTTCCACATGTGGCAATGGCGCTTTTCTAATTAATAAGCCAAGTACAAATAAAACAACCGCCATGGTTAAATAAGGTACAAAAACACTATCTGCCATCGTATCTAGCAATTGAGATTTTTCTTCCAATGAAACCGTTCCTATCTTCTCTTTTACTTCGTCAATTCCAGATAATAATAAGGCTCCAAAAATTAATGATCCTAAGGCTCCTGCTACTTTATTTGCTATTCCCATGATAGCAATACGTCTTGCTCCACTTTCTATAGGTCCTAAAATTGTGATATATGGATTTGCTGCTGTTTGTAATAAAGTCATTCCGATTCCTTGAATAAATATTCCTGTTAAAAATACCCAGTAAGTCCGTGCTTCTGCTGCAGGAATAAATACCAAAGCTCCAAGCCCCATAATTATTAATCCTAATGACATTCCTTTTCTGTAGCCTATTTTATTTAAAATATACGAAGCTGGCAATGCCATAACTACAAAGGAAATATAGGATGCTGATGCTACCAAATAGGATTGGGCATCGGTCAACTCATTAATGGTTTTCATAAAAGGAATTAAGGCTCCATTTATCCAAGTTACAAACCCGAATATAAAAAATAGACTAGCTATAATTGCAATGGGTACAAAATTATTTTTAGTTGTTGTTTGTGACATTATATTTTATAAGTTTAAATATTCGTTAAATTTTATTTTTTAATTCCTGATGATAAAATTCAATGGTTTCTTCTAAAGCTTTCTTAATAGTATATTGTGGTTTAAAACCTAGTCTATTGAATTTAGACGGATTGGCTTTTGAATGTTTTATATCGCCCGGGCGCTCATCGAGAAATATTATTTTAGATTTTGAATTTGTAATTTCAATAATTTTGACTGCTAATTCTAAAATAGAAGTGCTATGACCAAGTGCAACATTATAAGTTTCGTTACCTTTTTGAGATGCTAAAATATTTGCTTTGACAACGTCTTTCACATAAATAAAATCTCGGGTTTGTAGGCCATCTCCATAAATTGTTATTGGTTGGTTTTGAAGTGCTTTATTAATGAAAATTGGAACTGCTGCTGCATAAGCAGATTTAGGATTTTGACGTGGGCCAAAAACATTGAAATATCTTAACGATGCTGTTGGAACTTTATATTGATCCAAATACATTTTTAAATAATATTCTCCATCTAATTTTGTGATTGCATATGGCGTCATCGGCTCTGGAACCATAGTTTCAACTTTTGGCAAAATAGGATTATCTCCATAATTTGCTGCAGATGTTGAAAGTACCACTTTACAACCTGGATTATTTCTCGCAGCCTCTAGTATATTCAGAGTACCAATAGTATTGATATCAATACATTCCCGAATTCTTAATAAAGATTCCGGAACGCTTACAAGTGCTGCTAAATGAAATATACCATTCGCATTTTTCACTAATTTTTCTACGAGCTTTTCGTCTCTTATATCACCTTTTTCAAATTGTACATTTAAGCCCTCTATATTTTTTTCAAAACCTGTTCTTAAACTATCTAAAATTGTAACGTCATGACCTTCTTCAGATAGATATTCTGCAATATGACTCCCAATAAACCCTGCACCTCCTGTAATTACAAATTTCATAATTATTGTTCTTTTTTTAATTATCCTAAAGAGAGTTCCCTAAAACATCATTCATTTTTATTTCCATTTCTCCAAATTTCTCTGTAAAACTCTCTAACAACTTTAATTGGTTTTTTGAACGGTCAAAATTGTGGTTAGGATATGCTGTTTTATAATAAATATCGCCATTTAAAAAATCTGTTAAAAAACGTATAGCCATTATAAAAATCATTGTTTTAGCACCTAAAGGAAGATATTTTATTTCAATAGGAGAAAGTGCTGATTCTACTTCTTCTAAAAAACCTTTAGTATATGCCTTATAATAATCAATATTAAAATTTACCAATTCTAGATTTTTTTCATCTTCAGATGCGGTGTTACAAATTGTTCTAATTGCATCTCCAAAATCATAGTGAACAACACCTGGCATTACTGTATCTGTATCTATTACACATAATCCTTTATTATTTATATCAAAAAGTACATTCGATATTTTTGTATCATTATGTGTAACTCTTAATTTAATTTCTCCAGATTCTTTTAAATGCTGAATAATGTGCATTTCGTCTTTTAAACGCTGCACTTTTTCAATCAGATTTTCACCTTTAGTTAGCCTTTCTTTTGAAGCTACTTTTAAGGAATCTTCAAATTGTGAAAATCGAAAGGACATGTCGTGAAATTTTGGAATAACCTCTATTAATTGGCTAGCATCAAAATCACTTGTAAGATTTAAAAAATCACCAATTAATTTCCCACCTTCATACGCTACTTCTTCATTAATAACAGATTCAAATGTTACACTGTTATCAATATAAACCATCATATTCCAATAATTCCCCCTCTCATCTATATAGTAATAGTTTCCATCTTTTGTAATAACAAACGTAAGTACACGACGATACAGTTCATTTTCAGGTAAATGTTTCAACTTTTTTAGTAAGTGCTTGCTAATATTTACTTTATTTAAAACAAGACCCGGCACATCTTTAAAAACTTCATGATTTATACGTTGAAGTATAAAATATGGTTTGTGAGAAGTCTCTATTAAATAAGTATCATTGATATGACCCGAAGCCAGTTCTTTATAACTTATAAAGATTGTTGAATGATTGAACTGGTTAAATATATTTTTCAATTGTTCTATTTGCATATTACCAAAGTTTAGATGGGTATACTTTATTATTTCTTAGTTGTTCTATTTTAAGCTGTACATTTTTTTTATCTTCTTGATAGGTAATACCAAACCATTTTGCATCAGACTTTAATACTTCTACAGTTGCAGTTCCAGATTTTAAAATTTCATTGACTACTAATGGAATAAAAAATTCAGCTTTTAAATCATGTTTGTTTTTATCAAGGAACTTTTCAAAAAGTTTGCTTCCAAACTCAAAACATTTTGGTGTAAAACCCCAAAAATTCATTGAAACTACCGTATTTTTATTAATTGGCACAAAAACTCCATCGTCATCTTTACGTATCAGGTTTCCTTTTATATTTTCAATATGTATGCGCTCGGTTACATCCGTTAAATACCCATTTTTATCTACTTTACATTCACCCCTTGAAACAAATCCGTGATTTGAAACAGTATTTTTTAATAAGTAGGCTATCATACTAAAGTTGTAGGACTCTTTATTGGTTTCTTGTAAAGATTTAGCCATTATTTTAAACGCTTCTCTACCATAAAAATCATCTGCATTTATAATTGCAAAATTTTCCTTTACAACATCCTTGGCCATTAACAATGCATGTCCTGTTCCCCATGGCTTTTTCCTATCCGAATTTTGGTATTTTTCAGGTACATATTCAGTTTCCTGAAAAACATATTCAACTTCTGCTTTTCCAAGTAACTTTTTGTTAAATACTTCTTTGAATTCTTCTTCTATATTTTTACGTATAATAAATACAAATTTTCCAAAACCAGCTTTCAACGCATCATAAATTGAAAAATCCATAATAGTGTCTCCTTCCGGGGTAAATGAATCTAACTGTTTTAAACCTCCATAGCGACTTCCAATACCGGCCGCTAATATTACAAGAGTGGGCTTCATATTATTCATTTTCTAATGTTTAAAACTTAAAATAATAATAAAAAATGTTAAACAGTTTTCCTGACTATTCTGCTAATATATAAATGATTTTTAAAATAAAAAAGTAAAGCCACTATAAATGTGCTCGAACACATTTATTTTATGTTATCGAACACATTTATTTTTTGATTGCAAAGTCTATTTTAGTATATTTGTCTAAGATGAATAAAAAATATACAATTAAAGATATCTCCGAAATGGCGAAAGTCTCTAAAGGAACTGTTGATAGAGTTATACATAAAAGAGGAAAAGTATCACAAAGTGCACTTGACAGGGTGAATCAAGTTCTTGATAAAATTGATTATAAACCAAATCTGATTGCAAGGAATTTAAAAAATAATAAAATTTTCAATATTTGTGTTTTATTACCAGATCCAGAAATTGATATTTATTGGAAACGCTGCGTCGAAGGAATATTTGAAGCTATAAATGAATATATATCTTTTAATATTTCTGTTAAAACTTTTTATTTTGATCCAACCAGTACATCTTCATTTCTAGAAACAAATGAGGCTATTATAGAGACTTCTCCTGATGCTGTTTTAATTGTGCCCTTATTTTACAAAGAAGCCCTTGATATTATTAAAAATTATAACAGATTAGGCATTGTATCAGTAACGTTTAACAACTACCTTAAATCTAATGCTATAAAAAGTTTTGTTGGTCAAGATTTGTTTCAAAGTGGTAGAGTTGCTGCACGTTTATTAGATTTACTTATTAAAAAGGGGACAATCGCAATTATACATATCGATGAAGATTATGAGAATGCGGTACACATGCAAGAAAAAGAAAAAGGATTTAGAAATTATTTTAATATTTTAGAAAATTCTGATTTTGAAATTTTAACTTGTACTTTAAAACATCCTAAATTTAAAAGCTCATTAACCGAATTTTTGAATTCACATCCTAATTTAATTGGAATTTTTGTAACAACATCAAAAGCCCATCAAGTTGCAAAAGTTATTTCAAAAATAAAAGACAAAAAAATAGCGATTGTAGGTTATGACTTACTACAAAGTAATTTAGACTATTTGAATACTAATGTAATTGATTTTTTAATTCATCAAAATCCTAGAAGACAAGCCAAATTAGGAGTTATACATCTTATTGAACATTTTATTTTTGATAAAGAAATTCCAATAAAAAAATTGTTACCTATTGACATTATTAATTCTGAAAATGCCAAAAATTATATCTCCTAATTTTTTATTTCTTCATTAAGTTTAAAACCCCAAAAGAACTAGACGTATGAAAGTTCGGAGTTTCGGTATTTGGATTTACCCAGGAAATCCAAATAGGATTAAATATTGAATTTCCTTGCTCCTTATATTTGGCTCTAAAGATGCCAGTTTCAATTTTATTGCCTTTGATTAAGTTCAGTTTTTTTAATGATGCAATACTTATTGCAATCTCTACAACAAAGTATTGACTATTTATTTGAGATTTTACTTCCAAGTCATTTTTAGGCCAATTCCAATTAAAATCGAATTTTTTGTTTGGCATTGCTTTAAAATCCATAATTCTTGGAATTGGATCTATTTCTAAGCAGAAATAAGGGCTAAGAGAGTCATTAATTCTAAAAAATAGTTCAATTCTATCAGAATTTCCAATACTCCTAGTACTATTATCAGTCCTATCTATGTGAATTTTATTATCAAATACTTTAAAGTAAAAAAAGAGATTTTTATGATCCCAAAGCGCACGAAATTCAATTTTGTTAGGTGTTTTAGTATTCCAAGGGGAAACGAAATCGCTTAGTACGTTGGCTTTATCCCATGCCAAACTATTCCCCTTTCCATTGATTAGCAGAGTTTCCTTTTCAATAAAATTTACATTGTATTTTTTTACTCTACTCTTTTTCATTAATTACTTTTGGTCTCTGTTTAATTTATAACATTTGAGAATAAGAAGAATTCTTACTTTGCGAAAGTATTTAAATTCCTAATACTAAAAAAGAATTAGTATAAACTTTTATATTTATCTTTAACAGATTCGACAGAACCTGACCAGCCATAATCTGTACTTTTTTGTTGCAGGTCCACCTTAGAGTGCATGAATCTAATTAAACAATTTAAACTAAATAAAAAGAATTTAAATTGTTTTTATTTCCATTTGTAATCAAATGTTGTCAAATTGAACTTTGTGATACATTTCTTTCAAAAAAAGCAAAATGTTGTACCTATGTTGTACCTAAAAAAAAAAGCCTCACAAAATTGTGAGGCTTTCATCTACATTACTGTAGTTAAAAATGTGCGGGCGGAGAGACTCGAACTCTCACACCTCGCGGCACCAGATCCTAAGTCTGGCGTGTCTACCAATTCCACCACGCCCGCATTTTTAATATTTTAAGAACTTTGTTAGGATAACTCCTAAGTCTAGCGTGTCTACCAATTCCACCACGCCCGCTTAATTAATGTGGGTGCAAATATACACAATACTTTAAAATTGCAAAGTAGATAATGAATATTTTTTTAGCGGTTAAAATTATGTACTTTTGAATAAAACAAATTTACTTTTAATGGAAAATATTAAATCATATGTTCAGCAACATAAAGATCGATTTATAAATGAACTTATAGAACTTTTAAAAATACCATCAATTAGCGCAGATTCAGCTTATAGTCAAGATGTTTTAAATACTGCTGATGCTGTAAAAAAAGCACTAGAAAAAGCAGGCTGCGACATGGTTGAAATATGTGAAACTCCTGGTTATCCCATTGTTTATGGTGAAAAAATAATAGATAAAAACTTACCTACTATACTTGTATATGGTCATTATGACGTGCAACCTGCTGACCCAATTGAATTGTGGGATTCTCCACCATTTGAGCCTGTAATTAAAAAAACTGAATTACATCCAGACGGTGCAATTTTTGCTCGTGGCGCTTGTGATGATAAAGGTCAAATGTATATGCACGTAAAAGCATTGGAGTACATGACTGTAAATGACAAATTACCTTGTAACGTAAAGTTTATGGTAGAAGGCGAAGAAGAAATTGGTTCATCTAGCTTAGCTTGGTTTGTAGAACGAAATCAGGAAAAATTAAGTAACGATGTTATTTTAATTTCAGACACAGGTATGATTTCAAACACGCAACCATCCATAACTACAGGTTTAAGAGGTTTAAGTTATGTTGAAGTTGAAGTAACAGGCCCAAACCGTGATTTACACTCAGGTTTATATGGTGGAGCTGTTGCAAACCCCATCAATATTTTAGCTAAAATGATTGCATCTTTACATGATTCTAACAACCATATTACAATTCCAGGGTTTTATGATGGTATTGAAGAATTAACCTTAGATGAAAGAGCAGAAATGGGTAAAGCCCCTTTCTCTCTAGATGCTTATAAAAAAGCATTAGATATTGAGGCTGTTTATGGTGAAAGTAACTATACTACAAACGAACGAAATTCCATACGTCCAACCCTAGATGTTAATGGAATTTGGGGAGGCTATACTGGTGAAGGAGCAAAAACAGTAATTGCAAGTAAAGCCTATGCCAAAATTTCTATGCGATTGGTACCTAACCAAGATTGGGAAAACATTACCGAATTGTTTACAAAACATTTTAAGAGCATTGCTCCAAAATCAGTAAAAATTAAAGTAACGCCACATCATGGCGGACAAGGATATGTAACACCAACAGATAATGTAGGCTATAAAGCCGCAAATAAAGCATATACTGAAAGTTTTGGGGTGCCCGCAATTCCACAACGTTCAGGAGGAAGTATTCCAATAGTGGCTCTATTTGAAAAAGAACTAAAAAGTAAAACTATTTTAATGGGGTTTGGCTTAGACAGTGATGCTATACATTCACCAAACGAACATTTTGGGATTTTCAATTACCTAAAAGGTATTGAAACCATTCCGCTATTTTTCAAGTACTTTGTTGAAATGAGTAAGTAATCTGAAAATGTCATACTAAGCTTGTCTAAGTATTGTTTAAGAACTTCAATAAAATACAAAAAGCCTATAATTTAAAATTATAGGCTTTTTTTTATAAAAATAACTTTCTATAATTTCTTCACATATTTAGTAATAATCACAATTTGTGTTGGACCTACTTTACCTTCAATAAACTCTGCATTTTCTGGGTCTAAAGAAATTCTTCGTACAGCAGTTCCCTGTTTTGCAACCAAACTAGACCCCTTCACTTTTAAATCTTTAATAAGTACTACAGAATCTCCTGCTTGTAAAATAACACCATTTACATCTCTGTGTATTATTTTTTGTTCTTCTTCTAAGCCTTCACCTGTTGCCTTTGCCCATTTCAAATTTTCATCATCTAAATACAGCATATCTAATAAATCTTGAGGCCAACCTTCAGCACGTAAACGCGTTAACATTCTCCAAGCTACAACCTGAACTGCAGCAACTTCACTCCACATACTATCATTTAAACAACGCCAATGATTTACATCAACATCTTCAGGGTTTTCAATTTGATGTATACACGTTTCACAAGCTAAAATACTATCATCAACAGTTCCAACAGGCATTGGTGGTAGTTTATACATACTCAAATTTTCACTTGAAGTACACAGTTCACATGTAGATCCGCTACGCTCTTGTAATTTATTTAAAATACTCATTTATTATTATTTTAGAGTCGCAAAAATACATTTAATAAATAGCAATCACAACCAACAATAAAAATGATAATAATTGGGGCGTTCCCTACGGTCGGGCTATCCGTTTAATCTTTTGTTAACCACACGCTGTTCTGTTAACAAAAGGATATCACTGCTATCCCTAACGCAATAAAAAACTATTTCTAAAGTTATTTAAGAACCTCTTTCTCTTTTAAGAATACTTTAAGATACTATTTTTTTTAATTTTACGTTATTTGCATAACAAACTACTATGTTATGCTTAAACAATTTTTTTGGATGTGCTCTGGCGCAGATACAGATATTTTAGAAAACAGCTCTAAAGCTGAACAAACAAAATTTGCTGGTATTGGAGGTACTGTATTCTTTACTGCTATTATGGCTTTTATAGCATCAAGTTATGCGCTTTTTACCGTTTTCGATAACTATTTTACAGCCATCTTTTTTGGCTTAGTTTGGGGTTTATTAATTTTCAATTTAGATCGTTTTATTGTTTCAACCATCAAAAAACAAGACAATAAATGGAGTGAAATTTGGCAAGCCACTCCACGAATTATATTAGCTATAATTATAGCAATAGTAATCTCAAAACCTTTAGAAATAAAGCTTTTCGAAAAAGAAATTAATCAGGTATTGTTAAAACAAAAAAACGATTTAACATTTGCTAATAAAGAACAAATTGCTAAACAATATACACCAGAAATTACTAAAATTCAAAACGAAATAACAGGCTTAAAATTAGAAACTAAAAATAAAGAGATTGAAACAAATGCTTTATACAATACCTATATCTCTGAAGCAGAAGGAACTGCTGGTACAAAGTTATTAGGAAAAGGACCTGTTTATAAAGAGAAAAGAGAAAAACATGATGCTGCTTTGGCAGAATTACAACAGTTAAAAACTGAAAATAAAGCTATGGTTTCTGAAAAAGAGAATCAAATTGCAACTTTAACAACACAACAAAAAGAACAAGAAACTGCAACCCAGCCAATAATTAATGGTTTTGATGGGTTAATGGCACGCATAAATGCACTTAATGAATTGCCTTGGTTGCCATCATTTTTTATATTTCTTTTATTCTTGGCTATTGAGACTTCTCCTATTTTTTCAAAGTTAATAGCTCCAAAAGGCGAATACGATTTCAAATTACAAGACATTGAAAATGCCGTAAAAACTTGGGTGGCTCAAAAAGTAAATCAACGAGAAAATGTTTTAAATACAGATACTGTTTTAAATAATGCCATATACAACGAATTAGCAGACGAAGAAGAAATATATAACTATAAAAAACAAAAAGCTCGTGAAATTTTACAATTTCAAGCAGATACTTTTTATAAAAGTCAGAAAAAAATTGTTCAATAATTTAAGAGAGCTTAATTTAATGCTTCGATCATTTTTTTAATTTTAAGAGCTTTTTCAAAATGATCTAATTTATTTGTTTTAATCCACCATTCTGCAACTTCAAATAATAAACCTGGATTATCGTTTTTATTGGAAAAAAAGGCATAAAAAGATAATCCTACATTTGTTCCCTTCTTTAAAATTTTATCATTACAAATAGCAATCATTTTTTGTTTAAATATCAAATTCATAACTTTAATAATCTAATTTTCTAAAGGAAATAAAGTAACACTATAACCCAACCAATTTTGCAATTTATCGTAAATAAGTTGTCTATTTTCTACTGAGAAATCTTTAATTCGTGTAGAATGAGATCCTTTTTTTAACACCATTTTTAATGCATTTACATGTGGTTTTGGGTTTGGAGCACAAGCACCCCAAGTATCATATTCCCCATAGATGTAAAGAATTTTATTGCCTTTATTTTCAACATAATCCCGAACTTCCTTAATATAATTTGGATTAAAAGTTAAATCTATATTTTTGGGTGCAAATCTTAAATTTGTAGGTTTCTGAACAACTTCAAGCAAATCTTTAACTGGAGCTGTGTCAAATCCATAATATCCCAATTCAATCATATGTTGATAATAAGAAGGTAATAAATCTTGGTACGTTTTATCGTTATAAAAGCTAATTCCTACTATTCCATTAATTGCGTCAAATAATTCTTTTGCACTAGCATATTCATTGGGTATGGCATCACAACTTCCTCCCCATTGCCAAAAAGAAAACGGATATTCAAGAACCGCATATTCTAAAGCCTCTTCAATTGATAACTCTGTAAAACTCATCCCTTTTGAAGTAGTATAATTTGAAATTTCAACTAAAACTTCATCTCTATTTTCCAAAACTAAACGTTGAAAATTAATTATTTTTGCTCTGCATGCATCACTTCCAACTGTATTGATATGCGTTTCAGTTCTAACATCTTCCTGAGTATTAATTAGGGGTGCCACATATGGAACCGCAACATCAACATCGTACGGATATTTTGATTTGTAAATTAAAACTGTTTCGCCTCCCTTACTAATTCCTGTTGAAATCCATTTACTTTTATACAGCGTTTTTAATTTTCTAACCAATTTGTGATAATCTTCAATAGCCTGATCATTTTTCAAATATTCCCAAGGAATAGAATCTGGTCTAGATTTACCATAAAATCGATATTCTACTTGTACTTGATTTCCTTTAAATATTTTACTTAATTCATACGTACTTGGATTTGCATTATACCCTTCAGTAATTAAAACCATTGGTTTTTTAATATCTGAGTGTGACAGGTACACATAATGCCTAAATGTTCCTGCTTCCAAATTATTATGATCTAAAGGCTGATTTAAAATTAGCTGAAATGCTTTTGAAAAATGATCTTTAGCTTCCATCTTCGTTATTTCTGCAGTAGGAAAAAGTTGTGCTAACTTTTGCTGAAAGGTTAAAATTCCAACAGGTTCTAATTTAACAACTCTACAGCTTAAAATTGAAAAACTTAGTACAACAACTAATACAAGGGATTTATAAAATTTCATAAGACATTAAAATATTTTGGGTTTATTTAAGTAAATCTTTCTATAGAAAAAGGTTCTAAGTTTAAAGATAGTTTTTTTTGTGAAATCAACTCTGAAATTAGCTTACCTGTAGCATGTGCCTGACTCCAACCCATCATTCCATGACCGGTAGCAAAACATACATTATTTATAGTTTTAGCCCGTCCAATAAATGGCAATCCATCTGGTGAAACAGGCCGTAAACCGCAAGCAACATTATCAATTTCTTTATTAGAAACATTAATTTTTGGATAAAATGCTTTTGCAGCCGCTGCAATTGCTTTCACTCTCGTTTGGTTAATGTTATGATTAATTCCTGCTATTTCCATAGTTCCGCCAAATCGTGTAAACCCATCCATAGGTGTAACAGATGTATTACGCTCAGCTAAAATTGCTGGATAATTAATTCCTGTTTTTCTATGAAGATTAATACGATACCCTTTACCTGCTTGAACTAACATTTTTATCCCTATTTTTTTAGCAACCGATAAGCTCCAAGAACCTGCAGCAACTACAACTTCATCAAATTGAAATTTATTTTTACTTGTAATTATACTTGTTATTTTATTTGAATTTCGTTCAAAACCTATAACATTTTCGTTTGTATAAAATTGCACACCTTTTAATTGAAGATAAGCCAACATTTTTTTTATAAAATCATCTGGTGTAGTATGAGCATCACTTAAATAGTGATAAGCTCCTTCAGCATTCATTTCTGGTTCTATTTCTTTCAGTTTTTCTTTATTAATATGAACAACATTAAGTCCTTGCTCTTTTGAAAATTTAGCAATTTTAGCCTCCTTTTTTTCAAACTTGGAAGTTTGGTAACACAGTAACACCCCTTTTTTATCAAGCTGAAAATCAAATAATTGATTTCTTTTCATTTCTTGAAAAAGTTCACCACTAAATTCAGTTAAATTTTTAATTATTGGTGCTGCGTATTTTACGTGTTTTGCTGTTGCCGATTTATTAAAATTCCACACCCATTTAAACAAATCCAAATCTAACCGTGGTTTTAAATAAAACGGGCTTGAACTATTAAACATCATTTTAAAACCTGCAGCAACCATTCCAGGAGCCGCTAAAGGAATTATATGGCTTGGAGATATAAAACCTGCATTTACAAATGAAGCCCCTGAAGAAATATCAGATTTATCTATAACTGTAACTTTGTGACCTTCATTAAGTAAATAATAGGCCGAGCACAATCCTATAATACCACCTCCAATTATTATTACTTTTTTACTCATAACATAACAAATTATAGTGATTTATTGGTTGTTTTTCCATCTATAACTCTAGAAATGTCTAACGAATTTTCATTTTTTAGCTCATTTGGCAACAATTCATTTGGCCAACTTTGAAAACTAAATGGACGAACCCATCTTTTTATAGAATTAATTCCAACTGCTGTAAATCTACTATCGGTTGATGCTGGGTAAGGACCTCCATGAACCATCGATAGACAGACCTCTACACCTGTTGGAACACCATTAAAAATAATTCTACCCACTCTATTTTGAAGTGCACTTACAATGCCCTTAAAGTTATTTATTTCATCATTTTCAGCTAAAATTGTTCCTGTCAACTGCCCCTCTAATCTAGAGATAATTTCTTCTAATTGCACATTATCTTTACATTGAACAACCATTGAAAAAGGCCCAAACACCTCTTGATGTAATGCTGTATTTTCTAAAAAAGTTACTCCTTCAACTGTTGTAATTACTTGGCGTCCATAATTTATAGACGTGTTGTTATTAAGAGTTGCAGTAGTTTTTAAACCTTGCTGCTCTTGCATTTTATTTTTATTACTTTCATAAGCACCAATAATATTTGGATGCAACATACAAGTAGGCTCTATTTTTACAATTTCTTTTGAAAGTACTTTTATAAAAGCTGTTAAATCACCTCCTTTTATACCTAAAATTAATCCTGGATTTGTACAAAACTGTCCTGCTCCTAAGGTGATTGAATCAGCATAGATCTTAGCCCATTCATTTCCTTTATCTTTTGCTGCTCTTGGTAAAATTACAATCGGATTTACACTTCCCATTTCTGCAAAAACAGGTATTGGCTCTTTACGTTGTGATGCAATATCAAATAAGGCTCTACCTCCACAAATACTTCCTGTAAAACCAACTGCTTTTACTAGTGAATTTTTCACCAGTGAAACTCCAACCTCAATACCACTACTATTCAAATTTGAAAAAATACCATTTGGCATTCCTGTTGTTGAAGCTGCTTTAATAATTGCTGAAGCTACTAATTCACCTGTGCCTGCGTGCATTGAGTGTGATTTTACAATAACCGGGCAACCGGCAGCTAACGCTGAAGCAGTATCACCACCTGCAGTAGAATATGCTAATGGAAAATTACTTGCTCCAAACACAATAACTGGTCCTAAAGGGAGAAACATTTTTCTAATATCTACTTTTGGAATTGGTTGCCTATTTGGCTGTGCTGTATCAATTGCAGCTTCAACCCAAGAGCCTTCTTTTACCAAATCAGCAAATGAACGAAGCTGAAATACTGTTCTAGCCCTTTCACTAATAGCCCTACCCTCTAGCAATCCTGTTTCTGAGCAATATGTTTTAATCAATTCCTCTCCTAAAGCTTCTATTTCATTAGCAACTTCATTTAAAAACTCACTTTTTTTAATCCCTGAAATATTTCTAAATGTTTTATATGCTTCAGTAGCAAGTTCTACTGCCTTTTGAATTTCATTGCTTGATGCTTCTGTATAAACAACACTGTTTTCAATATTTGTTTCAGGATTAAATGTTTTAAAAGTAATTTTTCCTTCAGAAGTTAAACTGTTTCCTATATAATTTTTCCCTGTTATCATTTAATTGCTATAGATTTTAAGTTTCTCTATATTTGGCAACGTTGGTCTTCTTTTTAATCCATTATTTATAATAGTCAATACACGCTTTCTTTCTTCGACAATCAAAGACTTTCAATGTTTCCATTAATATTCAGTACCACTAACATGTTGTAACTTCTACTAACTTAATATTTTGCACTAATTTAGTATTTATATCCACTCTAACAATGGTAAAAACCAACTATAAATAGCCAATACATCATTAATTCTGAAACTCCACCTTCTTTTACTTTTCTTGCTGATTCAATTACTCTCTTCAGTTTTTATTCAACAATATTAATAATTACTAGAACTTTTTAATTAGCAATTTCAACTGTTTCTTATATCAATACTCTTTTCTCAACATCTATAAATTTTGTAGTTATCGCCTGCACAAAGCCATTCCATTTTATATTCACAACCTTCTTTTTCTCAAATTTAATAGAAGAAAAATTTGAATCCTTGAATGTTTTTATCAATTTATAATATTATTTTACCTTATTTGTTGTATTTTTACAATCTATTAGATTAATATTTACACACATTTAATTTTAATGAAAGTATTACCATTTAAAATACCTAAACCTGAAAATGTAACATTGTATGTGCAAAACTATGTTAGAGAATCTTTTTACGAAAAATTACATCAGCATAAAGAAATTCAAATTAGTTTAATTGCTGAAGGTGAAGGGACTTATATTATTGGTGATTGTGTTGGTGAATTTAAAAAAAATGACATTTTTGTAATTGGTGAAAGTTTACCTCATATCTTTAAAAGAGATGCTGCTTTTGTAAATGAAACAGAAATGATTTCTTTATTTTTTTCAAAGAATTCTTATGGTGAAGGGTTTTTTAATTTACCCGAATTTGAACATTTAAAAGCGTTTTTTAACAATGCAGGCTTGGGGTTTGAAGTAAATTCAAATAACCAAAGCCTTATACCACTCTTATCACAAATTAAAGAACTCTCTAAATACAATCAATTTACTTCATTTTTAGAAATTCTTAATTTAATATCTTCTGCAAACAAGAAAACGCTATCATCACTTATCAACTTAAAAAAATATGCTGGTAATGAAGGGAAAAGAATGAGTGATATTTTTCAATACACAATGAATAATTACCACAATGAAATTAGCTTAGACCAGGTTTCAGACATTGCAAATATGACTCCTAACGCTTTTTGCAGATACTTTAAACAAAGAACTAATAAAACGTTTGTTAACTTTTTAATTGATATAAGAATTGGTAATGCTTGTAAATTGTTAACTAAAAATAACGACTTAAATATTACTGAGATTTCTTACAAATCTGGATTTAACAATTTGGCTAATTTTAATAGAAAATTTAAAGCACTTAAAGGAATTACTCCTTCAGAATTTAGAAAAAAATACTAGATAAACCCTAATTCTTTTTGTAGTTTTTTAGTCAGCCCTTTTACCACTAAATTATATGAATGATCTACCAATTCTTTTATTAAATTAGTTGGAATAGCCCCTTCAATAGTAATAGTATTCCAAAGTTTTTTATTCATATGAAAACCTGCAATAACATCACTAAATTCTTCACGCAATTCAATGGCTCTTTCAGGATTACATTTTAAATTTACTGTAGCTGGTTGATGCTCTAAACCCGAAAGTGCAAACATTTTATTTGCAACTTTAAAAACCAATGTCTTTTCATCAAAAGGGAAACTTTCAGTAACATATTTTTTAGACAAACAATAGTCTCTAAATTCTTCGATATTCATAAAAAAGTATTCTTTAACTGTACTCAAAGATACACATTGCATTTACTTCCCTTCTTATTCTGTAAAAAGACTCTAAAACTACCTTTAGTCTAAAATTTATAAACTAAACTATGTTTCTAATCTTTAATTTCGGTATTACCTTTACAAGTCTTAATTCCAAACACAAAATATAAAGGACAAAAATCTAGCAAGCTTGTTACCAATAATACTCCTGCTACAAATAAAAGAACGTAAGAAAGTATATCACTAACAATTATATCTAAATATAATAAAATAGTGATTACAACAGCTATTAACACTCTAAGTATTTTGTCTAATTTTCCAATATTTTTTTCCATAATCATACTATCTTTTTAATTAATAAAATTTTTACGTATCAATTATTCAAATGCTTTAAATACTAATTTTTAATCATCCTTTCTCTCAACATCTTCAACATATAATTCTTTATATAATTTTAATAAATTCATTAATGTTGAAATTAAATCTTTTGTTTCTAATAAAATTCCAAAGTACAATGTAGAATTCTTAGGGCTTGATTCTTCTGTTCTAATTCTTGTAATTTGCTTATCTATTGAATTAGAAATATGATTAAAAATTTCTTGCTTAATTTTAATAATTACTACTAAATCATCATATTGTTTTTCATTAAAATTATTTTCAATTTGATTAAATAAAACCTTCAATTTGTCTTTAATAATAAATAAATCAGCTATTTGAGGTTCATTTAAATTTTTGTGATAATTATTAACATGATTGAAACTGGAAGTAGAAATATACTCAATAGATTGAGTAACATCTTGTAAATATCCTAATACCAACATATAAAACCTACTTGCCTTTACAGATGATTCATCTAATGATTTGATAAAATAAAAAACATCATCTTTCAATTCATTTACCTCTTTATTAAGTTTTCTAACATGTTTTTCTGTTTTAGATAGTTTGTTCAAATCTTGAGAAGCTAAATATTTTACAACATTAGAAAATGATTTATTCACCCTCTTTACAACTTCAGCAATATGCTCGGAACTTTCATTTACAACTTCATTAATTGTCATTAAATCTTCTCTTTCAATATAACGTTTTGCCTTCTTCTCTTTTGTCTTTCTAAAGTGGCTTAAATAACTTCTTATTAATAAAAAACCAACAAGAATTAATAATAAAACTATTACTATACTTCCTCCTAAGTAAATTAAAAATGCAAAAGTCCCTGCTGCCATAAAAGCTATTAAAGCAGTAGAGAACCATCCTAAAATTACATTTACAACACCGGCTACTCTATATACCGCACTTTCTCTGTCCCAAGCTCTGTCTGCTAAAGAAGTACCCATTGCGACCATAAAAGTCACATATGTAGTTGACAAAGGTAATTTGTAAGATGTTGCTATAGATATTAAAATACCTGCTACCATAAGATTTACAGAAGCTCTAATCATATCAAATGCCGGCATTTCATATGATTTATCTTTTGGCAACTCAAAAACTTTTTTTTGAAACTGTAAGTCAATTTTATTGATTACAGATTTGGGTAAAATAAAGCTAATACTATTGCTCAAACTTGCTGAAAATCTTACAATAATTCTTGATAAAAAATTAGGTTGAAATTTTTCATGACCATTGCCTTGCCTTGCCAAACCAATTTCTGTCTCAGCTACATTTTTTGCTTTCTTTGAAAACCATAAAGTTATAACCATAATTGCTCCTGCAATAAATAATAAAGCAGATTCTGTTGGAACTTTATTAGCTAAATCTCCCATTAAAAATTCAGAAGCCTCAACACCACTATCTGCCCATGCTTCATAAGAATGTAAAGCTGCCATTGGAACACCTATGAAATTGACTAAATCATTCCCTGCAAAGGCCAATGCCAAACCAAATGTTCCTATTATTATCACCAAAACCAGAATATTTTTTTTAAAAATACTAGAATACAGTTGTGATAAAACAGACCAAAACATAAAACTTCCTACAATAATATAAACTTCATTCCCTAGTATAAGTCCTTTAACATTATCATAAAAAGGTGTTCCTTTTAAACCTTTCATAAAAATAAAATAGGTAATTGAAGATAATGCAACACCTCCAAAAATTGCTCCAAAATATTTCATTTTCTTTTCGTACTGAAATGAGAATATAAGTCTCGAAATATACTGTACAAAGGCACCTACTGAAAAGGCTAGAACAACCGATAATAATATTCCTGAAATGATTAGTAAAGCCTTTTCAGAATTAATATACTTTCCTAAACTAGAAAAGGTTTCATTCTCATTGTTAGAGATTTTAATTAATGCCATTACAACAGAAGCTCCTAATAATTCAAAAACAATTGAGACTGTTGTTGATGTAGGCATTCCAAGTGTGTTAAATAAATCAAGAAGGATAACATCTGTAATCATTACAGCTAAAAAAATTATCATAATTTCATTAAAATAAAACTCACTTGGTATAAAAATACCCTTTCTTGCTACTTCCATCATTCCACTCGAAAAAACAGCACCTAAGAAAATACCTAAGCTTGCAATAATTAAAATTGAACGTAATGAAACTGCTTTAGAACCTATTGCAGAATTTAAAAAGTTTATAGCATCGTTACTCACACCAACAACCAAGTCTATAATTGCCAAAATAGTAAGAGCAACAAGCATTAGGATATAAATGTCGTCCATGTATTTATATTTTTACAATAAATATACTTATCCTAGTTTACCTAATTATTAAGATGATATTAAGATAGTGTTAAATATTAGGAAATTTTACATAAAAAAGTAACTTAAAAGCTGCTTTTTAACCTAACTAACTTATCAATTATTTAACTGCTTCAACAGTTTTACTATTTGTTGTTACGCTCAGTTCTGGCGCATCAATTAAATGACGTTTCACCAAACATTGATCAACTACTTTTTTAATAGCTCCTTTATATTTTTCGGGGAATTGATTTGGTAAATCAAGTTCAATTTCAATAGATTTAACCATCCCTATTGCTTGATTATATTCCATTTTTTGGTTTATAACAACTTCACCAAAAGAAATATCTCTTTGGGCTAAAAATGAACGTACATAAACTGCCGAACACATTCCAATAGATGCTAAAAATATTAAAAATGGAGACTCACTCATGGTAATTTGCTTACCATTTAAAGAAGGAACTGGGTTTCCATCTTTATCAAAAATTGTTTGTACTATCATGATTATTTATATTCAAAATTTAAGCAGCAAAAATACGAAACATCTAAAAGTGGTTAAGTATCTTATATTACATTTAATTCAAATAAATCACTTGCAATACCATCTGCTAAAAATTTTCCGTTTTTGGTAGTAATTAGCGTATTGCTTTCAAAAACTTCTAATAAACCCTTATCAATAAAAGGCTGCGCATTCTTCTTTATATTTACTAAATATTTTTTGCCAAATTCTCTTTCAATTTTTTCAAAAGAAACACCCCAAATAGTTCTTAAACCAGTCATAATATACTCATTATACCTATTATTAATGGTTAATTTTTCCGATTGAGAGGGTAATATATTTTCTTGTAAACTTTTTATATACTTTGTATTATTTGAAATATTCCAAGACCGTTCTACTCCATTAAACGAATGTGCTGAAGGTCCAATTCCAATATAATTTTCACCTAACCAATAAGACGTATTATGCTTCGAAAAATATGTTGGCTTCCCAAAATTTGAAATCTCATACTGTTTAAAACCTTGTTTTTTTACTTCGTTTACTAAAATAGTAAAATGCGCTAATGCTAAATCTTCATCAACTGGTGGCACTTTCCCTTTTTTAATAAAACTATGCAAGGCTGTTTTTTCTTCAACTGTTAATGCATAACTAGAAATATGCGGAACATTAAATTTAAAAGCCTGCTTTAAGTTAGCTAGCCATTTTTCATTTGTCATATTTGGAACACCGTAAATTAAATCAATCGTAATGTTATCAAAATACTGAGTTGCTTCTTCTAAACATTTTTTTGAATCCTCAGCAGTATGAGCACGATTCATAAATTTTAAATCGTCTTCAAAAAACGACTGAATTCCAATACTTAAACGGTTAATTGGAAGTTTTGCTAGTTCTTTTATTTTTTTTGAAGATAAATCATCTGGATTCGCTTCTAACGTAATTTCGGCATTTTTAACAACCTTATAATTATTATATATTGTTGTAAGCAACAATTGTAATTCTTCAGAAGTTAAAAGTGAAGGTGTGCCACCTCCAAAATATATTGTTTCAATTTGTTCTTCATTAAGTTCATTTTTTCGCAAAATTAACTCATCATTAATAGCAATTAACATTTCATTTTTCTTTTTTAGTGAAGTAGAAAAATGAAAATCGCAATAGTAACACGCTTGTTTACAAAATGGTATGTGTATATAAATTCCTGCCAATGCTTTATCAAATAATTTGTTAAATGTACACTAATAAAAAAAAACTGCAAAAAGTGATTTTTGTTACCTTTTTAGTGAAATCTGTATCGTAAATTTGAGAAAACCATCAAAACATGTACACGCATATAGTTTCATTTAAAATTAAAGAAGGTGAAGGAGTTACTTTTGTTGAACTTCAAAAATTTGAAGAATTAACAGAAGCTAAACCTGCCGGATTAGATCACTTTCACATTTTTAAAGACAGAAATGAAGAAAATCACTACTTTTTAGTTGAATATTGGAATTCTAAAGAAGATAAAGATAAAATGGAGGCTTCTAAAGAACATCATCATTTCCACGAACACAGAAAATTAATTATTGAAAAAAAATACGAAACCTACGAATGTGATATTGTAATTTAATTACTCTTTAACTCTATCACCATTTTGTTTTACAAATGCTCCCCAACCAGTGTAACTTTTACCTGATGTAATTTTACCGCTATTGTAAAAATGACAGACTGCAGCAGCCAAACCATCTGTTGAATCTAAATTTTTAGGCAACGTTTTTAACTTAAACAAGTTTTGTAACATTTTCGCAACTTGTTCTTTACTAGCATTTCCATTTCCTGTAATTGCCATTTTAATTTTTTTGGGAGAATACTCTGTTATTGGAACTTCTCTAGATAAACCCGCTGCCATTGCAACACCTTGAGCACGACCTAGTTTTAACATAGACTGTACATTTTTACCAAAAAAAGGAGCCTCAATTGCAATTTCATCAGGATGGTGTGTTTCAATAAGCTCTATGGTACGTTCAAAAATTAATTTAAGTTTTACATAATGGTCACTGTATTTTTTTAGAGATAATTCATTTAATTGAATTAACTCCATTTTTTTGTCTACAATTTTTATCAACCCAAACCCCATGATGGTAGTTCCTGGATCAATTCCCAATATGATTTTTTCTGAACTCAATTAATTATTTTTTTGTAAAATCAAATGTACAATATCTAATTTTATTGCTATTCTTTCACTCCAAATAAATTTGTTATAAACCCATCTGTATTCATCCATAAATACAAAATAATTGCCAATAGTAAAACCAACATTAAGCCTCGTTTATAATTTGGCTTTTTTCTTTTTTTAAATCTTTGTTGTTCCATTTTATTTTTCAAAAATTGTTATTTAGTTGCTCTTAACATTTCTCTTTTTCCAGGAGGACCAGGCAAACGCTCAACTGTAAATCCAACCGACTGCATTGCTCTTCTAACACTTCCTTTTGCGCTATAAGTTACTAATACCCCTCCTTTTTTTAAAGCTGTATACATTAATTTAAAAATATCTTCAGTCCATAATTCAGGCTGAACTCTTGCACCAAAAGCATCAAAATATATTAAATCAAATACATTTTTATCATTTATTTCATTAAAAAACTGTTTACGCTTTGTTAGTGAAAAACTAGTTGAAATTTCATTTTTAAATTCCCAGTCTTGCTGATGCATTTCACTAAAAACAGTATTAAATTTTGTTGCTTTTAATTGTGAAACATAGTTGAGCTCTTTTATTTCTTCAGTTGCAACTGGATATGCTTCAACACCAACATAATTAACCGATAAATTTAATTTTGGAGCTTCTAAAAAAGTAATAAAACTGTTTAAACCAGTTCCAAAACCAATTTCAAGCAGGTTAATTTTTTTATTTGTAAAAAGTGACAAACCCGTTTTAATAAACACATGTTTCGCTTCTTGTATTGCTCCATGTTTAGAGTGATATTGCTCATCCCATTCAGGTAAATGAATAGTTGAAGAACCATCAGCAGTCACAATTATTTTTCTTTGCAAGGCTTAAATTTTAATTAATCTTCTTAATATTGTTTTATCTACCTAATAGTCAATTGAATACACCACTAAGTCACATGTCGAGTTTTTATAAAAAAAAAACAATTAACGCTATAAATGTTAATAATGTAAATTATTTTTATTGGTATTACTTATCCGTTTATTTTTAACCAAATATATTAAAAAATTGATAGCAATATTAAGACAAAATTAAATTCTAAATTAAAAAAATTAAGTAATTTTGTTTAAATTAAATATAGATAAACTATGGCTTTACAAATTGAAAAAATAGCAAACTCAAAAATTTCAAATGTTGATTTTGACAACTTAAAATTTGGGGAAGTATTTACTGACCATATGTTTGAATGTGATTTTGAAAATGGCGAATGGAAAACTCCTATAATTAGACCATACCAGTCAATTGCTTTTGACCCCTCTGCAAAAGTGTTTCATTATGGACAAGCAGTTTTTGAAGGAATGAAAGCTTATAAAGATGATAATGATGACATTTGGTTATTTAGACCAGATGAAAATCAAAGGCGTATAAACATATCTGCTGAAAGATTAGATATGCCTGCTTTTCCAAAAGATTATTTTTTTGAAGGCTTAACCACTTTATTAAAAATGGATAAAGAATGGGTAAAAAAAGGAGAAGACAGTGCACTTTATATTAGACCGTTTATTATTGCCACAGAAAATTGCGTTTCTGCATCTTCTTCTACCAAGTATAAATTTATGATTATTTGCTCTCCTGTACAAGCCTATTATTCAGGAGAAGTAAAGGTGGTTTTTGCAGATAAATATAGTAGATCTGCAGATGGTGGAGTTGGCTTTGCAAAAGCCGCAGGAAACTATGCCGGTTCTTTCTATCCAACCAAATTAGCCAATCAAGAAGGGTTTCAACAAGTTGTTTGGACAGACTCTAACACTCATGAATTTTTAGAAGAAGCTGGAGTAATGAATGTGTTTTTTAGAGTGAATGACACCTTGTTAACCGCTCCAACTAGCGATAGAATTTTAGATGGAGTAACTAGAAAAAGTATCATTCAATTTGCTGAAGATAAAGGTATAAAAGTTGAAGTGAGACCTGTTAGAGTGACTGAAATTGTTGAAGCTGCTCGAAAAGGAGAATTATTAGAAATGTTTGGAGCTGGAACCGCAGCAGTTGTGAGTCCAATAAATGCATTTTCAAATAAAGGAGAAATTTTTGATTTGCCTAAAGTTGAAAATAGCTACGCTTCATTTATAAAAAAGGGAATTACAGATATTCAAAAAAACAAAGCTGAAGACAAATTTGGATGGACCGTTAAAGTTCAATAATTTTTTGTCTAAAAATTAGAAGCTTTTATAATTTATAACTATTAAAACAATCGGATTCCTATCCGATTGTTTGGTATATTGTCAAGTTCTAATACAGTAAAATAACTTATGAATACACTAGAAAAAGCTAAAAACAATCTACAAGAAAAGGGTTTTTTAGATATAAAAATATCCGAAAATATTGATTATCTTGAGGAAATCAATAGGCTTAGAAAAGAAAAAAATGCTATAATACTTGCGCATTATTACCAAGAAGATGCCATACAAGATATTGCTGATTTTGTTGGTGATAGTTTAGCTTTAGCTCAAAAAGCTGCTACAACTAGTGCAGATATAATTGTTTTTGCTGGTGTACATTTTATGGCTGAAACTGCTAAAATATTAAACCCAACCAAAAAAGTAGTGTTGCCCGATTTAAAAGCAGGTTGTTCATTGGCAGATTCTTGTCCGCCTAATGAATTTGCAGCCTTTAAAAAAGAACACCCAAATCATTTAGTGGTTTCTTATGTAAACACTTCCGCAGAAATTAAAGCATTAACAGATATTGTTTGCACCTCATCAAATGCTGAAAAAATTATCAATTCTATACCAAAAGAGCAACCAATACTATTTGCTCCTGATAGAAATTTAGGGGCTTGGTTAATTAAAAAAACGGGGAGAGACATGCTACTTTGGGATGGTGCTTGTTTAGTTCACGAAGCTTTTTCAATTGAAAAAATATTGAACCTTTACGCTGAAAACCCTGATGCTGAAATTATTGCACATCCAGAGTCTGAAGCTCATTTACTAAAAGTTGCAAAATATGTTGGTTCAACTTCAGGATTATTAAGTTACGTTCAAGAAAGTAAGGCTACAAAATTTATTATTGCAACTGAAGTTGGTATTTTACACAAAATGCGTCAATTAGTTCCTAACAAAATTTTAATTCCCGCACCCGTTGACGATGATAATTGTAATTGCAGTGAGTGTTTTTATATGAAAATGAATACTATGAAGAAATTGTATTTGTGTCTTAAACACGAATTACCAAATATTGAAGTTGAACCCGAATTAAGTAAAAAAGCATTGGTATCTATTGAACGAATGTTAGAACTTTCTAAATAATAACTTATAAATGAACGCTGAAAAAAAAATACACAAAACCGATTTTCTCATCATTGGTTCTGGAATTGCAGGCTTGTCTTTTGCATTAAAAACAGCGAATCATTTTAAAGAAGTTACTATAACAATAGTTACCAAAAATGAAAAAAACGAGAGTAATACTAAATATGCTCAAGGTGGGATTTCAACCGTTTGGGACAAAACAGTAGATTCATTTGAGCAACATATTGAAGATACATTAATTGCTGGTGACGGACTTTGTGATGAGGAAGTAGTTAAAATGGTTGTTGAAGCTGCACCAGATCGTTTAAAAGAATTGATTGATTGGGGTGCGAATTTCGACAAAACTAAAACCGGAGCATACTCATTAGGGAGAGAAGGTGGCCACTCGCAAGATAGAATTTTACATCATAAAGATATAACAGGAGCTGAAATTGAAAGAGCGCTTATAGAACAAGTTGAAAAAGCTAAAAATATTAACTTTTTAAACTATCACTATGCTATTGATTTTATAACAGAACATCAGGTTAAAAGGAAAAGAACTAAACGGAAAGAAAAAATAACTTGTTTTGGTGCTTATGTTTTAGATGAACAAAAAAGTATTGTAAAAACTTTTGTTGCTAAAGTAACAATGCTAGCTACTGGTGGAAACGGACAAGTATACAGTACAACCACAAACCCTACCATAGCTACAGGTGATGGTATTGCAATGGCGTATAGAGCAAAAGCAGAAATTTCGGAGGTTGAGTTTATTCAATTTCACCCAACAGCATTGTACAATCCAGGAGAATATCCTGCTTTTTTAATTTCAGAAGCCGTTCGTGGTGAAGGTGCTATTCTTAGAAATTATGACGGTAAACGTTTTATGCATAAGTATGACAAACGTGAAGAATTAGCCTCACGTGATATTGTTGCAAGAGCCATTGATAATGAGCTTAAAAAAAGTGGTACACCACACGTATATTTAGATTGCACACATTTAGCTTATGAAGCTTTTAAAAAACATTTTCCAAATATTACTGAAAAATGTTTAAGCTTAGGAATTGATGTTAGAAAAGATTTTATTCCTGTTTCACCAGCACAACACTACATTTGTGGAGGAGTTAATATCAATAAAAAATCAAAAACTTCTATTAAAAACTTATACGCTTGCGGTGAAGTAAGCAAATCTGGACTTCATGGAGCAAACAGACTTGCTTCTAACTCTCTTTTAGAAGGGGTTGTTTTTGCTCATAATGCTTTAGATAATTTAACAAAAAGATTTCATAAAATTAAAATGCCAATTAACGTACCTGAATGGAATGATAGTGGTGTTGTAAAAAATATGGAAAAAGTTTTAATCACTCACGATAGAAATGAAGTTAAAACTATTATGAGTAACTATGTCGGTATTGTTCGTTCAAACGAACGATTGTTACGTGCCGAAAGAAGATTGTATAATTTGTATGAAGACAACAAGAGATTATATGATCATTCAGAGCTTTCAGTAGATTTATGCGAATTGAGAAATTTAATAACTACAGCCTATTTAATTACCCAATTTTCAAAAGACAGAAAAGAAAATAGCGGAGGTTTTTATAATGCAGATTTAATAAAAAAGGAGCTTTAAAAGCTCCTTTTTTATTAACTGTTTTCTTTAAATTTTACCAAATTTTAACTCTGTCCTCTGGTTTTAAATACATTTCATCACCTTCAACTATATTAAATGCGGTGTAAAATGCATCCACATTTTGTAACGGCATATATGCTCTGTACATTCCTGGCGAATGCGGATCTGTTTTAATTAAGTTTTTCATCGCCTCATCTCTCATTTTCGTTCTCCAAATTGTTCCCCAAGACATATAAAAACGTTGTTCTGCTGTAAATCCATCAATATCATCTGGTCTACCATTCATTTCGTAATAAATTTGTAAACCATCATACGCTGCATTTATCCCTCCTAAATCTCCAATGTTTTCACCTAGTGTAAATTCACCATTTAGGTTAACACCTTCCAATGCTTCAACAGCACTGTATTGATCTATTAATTTTTGACCTAAAGCTGCAAACTGTTCTGAATCTTCATCAGTCCACCAATTTTTTAAATTTCCATCTGCATCAAATCTAGCACCTGAATCATCAAAACAATGTGAAATCTCATGTCCAATTACAGCTCCTATTCCTCCATAATTAACAGCTTCATCAGCTTGATAGTTATAAAAAGGTGGCTGTAAAATTGCTGCAGGAAAAACAATCTCATTATTTACAGGATTAAAATAAGCATTCACAATTTGTGGTGCCATTCCCCATTCAGTTCTATCAACTTCTTTTCCTAATTTTTCAATATTCTCTTCAAAATTCCATTTTGATATATTTGCTGAATTTTGAAAATAAGATCCTCCATCTTTTAACCCTTTTACATCTAAAGCAGCATAATCTTTCCATTTATCTGGATATGCAATTTTAACAGTCATTTTGGTCAATTTCTCTAATGCTTTTATTTTTGTATCATCACTCATCCAATCTAATGCATTGATCCTTTTTTCCATACCTAGCATTACATTTACAATCATTTCTTCAGCTTTTGCTTTTGCTTCTGGCGGAAATTTTTTATCCACATATAATTTACCTAATGCTTCACCAATGGCTCCATTTAAAGAAGCTAAAGCTCTTTCATCTCTTGGTCTTTGTTTTTTTGCTCCTCGTAGTACTTTACTATAAAACTCCCAATTAGCAACGTCAATATCTTTATTCAACTTCCCTGCTGCTCTATCAATAGCCGTCCAACGTAAATATAATTTTACATCTTCCATTGAACTTGAAGCTAAAATTTTCTCAAGTGCAATCATATAATTTGGCTGCATTACAATTACTCTATCAATTTCATTTATCCCTATTCCTTTGAAATACGCTTCCCAATTAATTGAAGGTGTAATTTCTGAAAGTTCAGCAATTGATTTTGGGTTATATAACTTTCTAGTATCTCTAGATTCTTCTTTGGTAAATCTTGGTTCTGCTAAATTATATTCATACTGAAATATTCTATCTGCATTAGCAAGAGCAATTTCTTCTGAATCCCCAAAAAACTGTAACATTCTAGCAATATGAGCAATGTACTTTTTACGTTTTTCTTTCGTATCTTCATCTTGGTCCACATAATAGTCACGTGACAATCCAAGACCTGCAGTAGTTACATAACCTGCATTTATCTTACTATCTTTTAAATCATTAAATACTGCAAAATTAAAAAACCCTGCTCCACCATATGGTGCCATTTCAGTTAAAAAAGTTTGTAAATCGGCAATATTATTAATCCCATCTATTCTATCTAAAATTGGTTTAATTGGTGCTATTCCTTGCTCCTCTCTAGCAACCGTATCCATAATAGTTTCATAGAAATTTACTGCTTTTTTCTGGTCAGATTCTATGGTTAAATTTCCTTCAGCATCTTTTAGTTTTGGAAATTTATCTTCTGCAATTGCTTCACTTAAAATTGTTAGCACATCTGAATCTGTCTTTTTTCTAAGTTCATTAAATGCTCCCCAAGAAGTTCTATCGGCTGGTATTTCAGTTTTATCTAACCAAGTACCATTTACATGTCTAAAGAAATCATCATTTGGACGTACTTCGTTATCCATATTTTCAACAATAATTCCTGGTATTTTTTCTTCTGGTTGCTTCTCACTTTTACACGAAATAAGCATCATAATTGCAACTATTGAAGAATAGAGCAATCCTTTTTTTACTATGTTTTCCATACTATAAATTTGATTGTTTGATTGAGTTAATTTTATAATTTTATAAAATAACATCTTTTATTGTGAACCTACCCTTAAAATAATGTTAAGATTCTTCTTTAATAATTTTTAAAATATTAGGTTTAAAATAATTAGGTCCTTTCATAACTTTACCATCTTCTCTATAAATTGGATTTCCATCAGCCCCTAATTTACTCATATTACTACGTTGTATTTCATTAAAAACTTCTTCAATTTTATATTGCATACCGTGTTCTAAAATTGTGCCACATAAAATATACAACATATCACCTAAAGCATCTGCCACTTCAACCAAGTCATTTTCTTTTGCAGCATCTAAATATTCTTCATTTTCTTCAGCCATTAAATCAAATCGTAATTTTAATTTATTCACAGGTAAGTTTGCAACGGGTTTATGTTGAATTCCAAGTCCAAATGCTTCATGAAATTCTTGCACTGCTTTCAATTTATTTTTCATTTTTTAGTTTGCTATTATAGTTATAGAAATTTGTAAAGTAGTGATGATGGAACAATTCTTAAAAGAATTGCTATTAAATTCCAACGTTTAGTGATGTATGCTTTTTTCTTTTTCTTTTTTATAGCAGTGTAAATTTGTTTGGTTGCTTTTTTTATAGTTGACATCCAAAATGTATTTCCAATTGCCATGGAGGTATCTACAAACCCTGGTCTAATATCTGTTACATAGATTTTAGCTTTGCTCCTTTTCCCTTTCATCCAAAGAGATTCTAAATAATTCACTTGAAACGCTTTTGAAGCAAAATAAGCAGGCACATGACGGTTTCCTCTAATAGAAGCAATAGATGAAATACCCACTAAATGCCCATAGCCTTGTTTTCTGAAAAAATTATATGCCAAACCATAAATTTTAGTGGCAGCAATAATATTGGTTTGTAGCGTTGGTAATTCTTTTTCCCATTCTAATTTATAATTTGGATCTCCAACACCTGAACTAAATACAATCAAATCAATAGTCTTCAATTCTTTAATTACTTCAGAAAATAAGGTTTCGCAAGAATCTAAATCCGTTACATCATGTACTTTTACAATATAATTATCTGGATTCAATTCTTTAATTTCTTGTAATCGTTTTTCTCGTCTTCCAGTAATTACAACTTTGTAATTATCAGCTACTAATAATTTAGCAAGTTCTTTACCTATTCCTGAAGTTGCTCCAAAAATTAATGCGTTTTTCATAATTTATACTTAATTGGAATTATAATTTATGTATTTTTGATGTTAAATATACACATTATATATGTTTAGTAAAGGACAACTAATTTTTGCCGCCTTTTTTTTAATTGCATTTACACTCTTAATGATTTGGAGTTATTGGAAAGATATTAAAGTGCATAAAAAATATTATAAGAATACATTTATTATTGTAATAGCTGTTTTTTTAATTATTGCGATTTTCACATTAATTACGTTCTCTTTACATTAAAAAAATCCGCTTCAATTTCTTGAAACGGATTTAATATACTTTCTGTTTTTTCTACTTAATTTACATCTGGCAATGTAGTATACCTTTTGGCATAATCTAACATTTGTTCAGTAAAACTAGCAGGTTGAGTAACTTTTACATCCGTTATATTACCCTCAGCATCTTTTACTGCAACTAAAACAGGGTTAACAAAACCACTATAAGGAGCCAATTTAAATTTACTATTCCTCTCTAAAATTTCTTTATGAATTGCTTGGTCAACTTTTACACCATACGTTTCAACTAACGCTTTTCCAGCTTCAAAATCACCTTCAGATTTTATACGTTGAATTTCACGCAACAATTCACCAAATAGCACTCTTAATTTTGCATAATCTCTAACTACAAAATAAGTTTTATTTTCTTTTACTACTTTCTCAATTACGTTATCTTTTGTTCCTTTTTCAAAAACCCAAGCAGCAACCAGTTGTCTGTTTCTCATATGAGCTTGTTCAATATCATCACCTAAATTTAAACGGTTTAATTGCGTTAACAAACCATTTCTAATATAGCCATCATAAGCTGCTTTTCCAATTCCTTTAGCATTAGGTGAAATTTTCATTTCAACTAATTTTTCTGAAGGTAAATAATACAATCCTACTAAATCTGCGCGTGCCTCTTCTAAAGTTGAAGCATAATTTTTTAACGTTTCTTTTGGTTGTCCAATACCTTGGTTTATTTGTCCGCTAGCATGACCAATTACTTCGTGTAATGATGTATGCAATTTATCAGCCAACTCACCGTACGTTATTTCAGCCTCAATTTCAGCTTCATCAAAAGCAAATTCTTTTAATTTACCCGTTCCTCCTACATTATTATATGCATTTATAATATTTCCTAATGAAACTGATTTTGAACCGTGTTGTTGACGAATCCAATTGTTATTAGGTAAGTTAACACCTATTGGAGTTGATGGTGAAGAATCTCCTGCTTCTGATGCTACATTTACCGTTTTGTAAGATACTCCAACTACATTTTTCTTTTTATGAGAATCAATTAATGTTGAATTGTCTTCAAACCATTGTGCATTTTCAGACAACACAGCCATTTTTTTAGACATATCAAAATCTTTGATTTGAATTACTGTTTCGTACGAACCTCTAAAAGCTTTTGGATCATTATAAACTTCAATAAATCCGTTTATATAATCTATATCTCCATCAGTACTTGTAGCCCAAACAATGTTGTATTTATCCCAAGTTTCAAGATCTCCAGTAGTATAATATTCAATTAACAATTTTAGAGCGTCAGCTTGTTTTTCATTTTCGGCAACTATTATCGCTTTTTCTAACCAATACACAATTTTTTCGATTGATTTACTATACATCCCCCCAACTTTCCAAACTTTTTCTTCTAAAGTACCATCTTCATTTTTAACCAATTTAGAATTTAAACCGTACTCAATTGGCGTTTCATCTGTTCTATCAATTTTTGAGGCATAAAATGCATCAATATCTTCAGCAGTTACATTTGGTGAATAAAAATTAATAGCTGAACCTTTAATTAAACCTTTACTTGCATCTAAATTTACTTTTTTAGCATCCGCATCATTAAAAATAACATCGTATGCTTCGCCTGTAAGTTCAGTATTCGTCTCTTTTAATAATGAATCAAAATACTCTTTAGAAAACTTTGGAATAAATTTATCATTTGCGTAGTGGTGGTGAATTCCATTTGAAAACCAAATTCTTTTTAAATACGTTTCAAAATTATTCCAATCTTCTGAAGATTTATCTCCTTCATAGTTTAGAAAAACATGTTCTAATGCGCGTCTTATTTTTAAATTATGACGATAATTTTGATCATACATTATATCACGACCTTCCATTCCTGCTTGAGACAAATAATACACTAATTGTTTTTGTTGTAATGAGAGTTCATTAAAACCCGAAATTTGGTAACGTAGTACTTTTATATCTGCAAATTGCTCAACAAAATATTCAAATTCAGAAGCCGTTTCCTCTTTTACAGTTTCATTTTTATTGTTTCCACATGAAAACAATAACGCTGCAGTAAACAGCATGGGTACTAAATATTTAATCTTCATTGTATTTGGTTATTTAATTTTTAACATTCAAATTTAATAATTTCAAACTTATTAAGTCAAGTCTTAAAAAGAAGTAAGTCCCAAAGTTTTCATAAAATTTATGACAATCCAGAAATTACACCATTATTATCAATCGTCATTCCTTCAGAAGCAGGTATTGATGGTAATCCGGGCATACGCATCATTTGGCCTAAAATTGGAATAATAAACCTCGCTCCTGCAGCAATTTCAATTTCACGAACTGTTACAACAAATCCTTTTGGTCTTCCAACTAAAAATTCATTATCTGAAAAAGATTTTTGTGTTTTCGCCATACAAATAGCAAAATCATTAAACCCTAATCTATTAATTCGTTTTAAATTTAATTTTGCTTTCTTATCAAAATCCACTCTGTCAGCACCATATATTTCTTTGGCTATCTTTTCTATTTTTTCTTGTACTGGTGATTTCCATTCATAAATTGGCTTGAACTGAGTTGTTGTAGCTTCAACAACTTTTACAACTGCTTCCGCTAATTTTTTAGTTCCATCTCCTCCTTTTTCCCAACCTTTTGAAACAACTGCTTGTACTCCTAACTCACCACATTTTTCAATAATAAAATCTATCTCTTCAAAAGAATCATTTACAAACGTGTTAATTGCAACAACAGGCTCAATATTAAATTTTCTAATGTTTTCAATGTGTTTTTCTAAATTACAAAAACCATCATTCACAAAATCTAAATTAGGTGTATTTAAGTCTTCTTTTGAAGCACCACCGTGATGGCGTAAAGCTCTAATTGTCGCTACCAATACTACAGCCTTAGGGTTTAAACCTGCAGCTACACATTTAATGTTTAAGAATTTCTCAGCTCCTAAATCTGCTCCAAACCCAGCTTCCGTAATTACATAATCTGATAATGATAACCCCATTTTAGTAGCAATTATAGTATTTGTTCCTTGTGCAATGTTGGCAAAAGGACCACCGTGAATTATTGCAGGATTCTCTTCTAATGTTTGTACTAAATTTGGTTTAATTGCGTCTTTTAATAAGATTGCCATCGCATTTTCAGCCTTTAAATCGCGTGCAAATATTGGTTTTTTGCTAAATGTGAATCCTACAAAAATATCGCCTAAGCGTTGTTTTAAATCTTTAAAATTTTCAGCCATACATAAGATAGCCATCACTTCTGATGCTGGTGTTATGTTAAATCCATCCTCTCTAGGGATACCATTAGCTGTACCACCTAAACCAATGGTGATTTTACGTAACGCTCTATCATTCATGTCAATAACACGTTTCCAAAGAATTGTTCTTGGATCTAAATCAAAACTGCAGCAGCTACTTTGCAAATTATTATCAATCAATGCAGATAATAAATTATTTGCTTTTTCAATGGCATTAAAATCACCTGTAAAATGTAGGTTAATATCCTCCATAGGAACCACTTGCGAATACCCACCACCAGCTGCTCCACCTTTCATACCAAAAACTGGTCCTAATGAAGGCTCTCGTAATACTGCTGTCGCTTGTTTTCCTATTTTATTTAAACCTTCTGTTAAACCAATTGAAACTGTTGTTTTCCCTTCTCCCGCAGGTGTAGGAGTCATAGCCGTTACTAAAACTAAATTATTTTTTTTAATTTTTTCTTCATTAATTAAGGACAAAGGCAACTTTGCTTTGTATTTGCCAAACATCTCTAAATCATCTTCTATAATTCCTAGTTTTTTGGCTACTTCTTTAATGTGAATAAGTTTTTTTCCTTGAGCGATTTCTATATCTGATAAATACTTCATTTCTTTAAAATTTTGAAAAACAAATATAAGAAATACATACTCCAAATTTTAGATAAATTGAGATGTGATAATTTAGCGGTATAAAAAGCTAAAAAAGTATTGTTTCTTCCTAATTGAAATTATATATTTGCACGTTTATTACAAATGAATTTTCTATAAAAAATATTAAAATGCAAAACAAAGGACTTATAAAGTTATTCGCTATTCTATTCGGAATAGTAAGTTTGTATCAATTATCATTTACATGGTTTGCAAATGGTGTTGAAGACAAAGCAAAAATGTATGCTGAATCTAGAACGAACGATGGAAAAGAATTAGCAAGGCTAGAAAGAGTGTATTTAGATTCTGTTGCAAACAAACCTGTAATTGATTTAGGTTTTGCAAAATTTAGTTACAATGATATTAAAGACAAAGAACTTAATTTAGGATTAGACCTTAAAGGGGGTATTAATGCTATTCTACAAGTTTCAGTAAAAGATATTTTAGTTGGCTTATCTAACGAATCTAAAAATCCGGTATTTAACGAAGCATTATCTAAAGCAACTCAAGCACAAAAAAATAGTGACAAAACATTCTTATCATTATTTTTTACAGCTTTTGAAGATGTTAGTGCTGGAACAGTTAAATTAAGTGATCCAAGTATTTTTGGAAACAAATCATTACGTGAAAAAATAAACTTCAAATTAACCGATGAAGAAGTAATGCCAATTATTGAAGCTGAAGTTACAGGTTCTGTGAACACAGCTTTTGAAGTATTACGTAGTCGTATTGATAAATTTGGGGTTACACAACCAAACATTCAACGTATTGGAAACTCAGGTCGTATTTTAATAGAACTTCCTGGTGCTAAAGATATTGATCGTGTTAAAAAATTATTACAAAGTACTGCTGAATTACAATTTTGGGAAGTTTACTCTAACCGAGAAACTGCTAATTTCTTTTTTGCAGCAAATTCAGTTGTTGAAAATTTCTTAAAAGTAGAAACTGACGTTGATACTACAACCGAAAAAGAAGATCTAGAAGATTTATTAGGTGAAGTATCTGATTCTATAGCTACAAAAACCGTTACTAACTTATTTACAGTTTTAACACCAAGTGTACCTCAATCTGAAAATCAAGTTTCTTCAGTAATAGCAACTGCAAAAGTTGCTGACACTTCAAAGGTAAATACTTATTTAGCAATGAAAAATGTTAGAGCTTTATTATCTAACGAAATGAAATACGCTAAATTTCTTTGGGACTCAAAACCATTTACATCAACAGTAGCAGCAACCGGAGAAAGTGTTGAATTAATATACTTATATGGTATTAAATCTAACCGTGAAGACATTGCGCCAATTGAAGGTGATGTAATTGACGATGCAAGTCAGGAATACGGACAAACAGGAAAACCTGAGGTAAGTATGACTATGAATGCTACAGGCTCTAGACAATGGGGGAAAATGACCACTGAAAATGTTGGTAAATTTGTAGCTGTTGTGCTAGATGATTATGTATATACTGCACCTTCTGTAAATGTAGCAATTACTACAGGAAGAACTTCTATTTCTGGTGGAAGTATGACTGTTGAAGAAGCGCAGGATATTGCAAACGTTTTAAAAGCAGGTAAATTACCCGCCGAAGCTCATATTATTGCATCAGAAGTTGTTGGGCCATCACTAGGTCAAAAAGCAATTGATAGTAGTTTAAGTTCATTTGGTTTAGCTCTTATACTTGTATTGATATGGATGATTTTCTATTATGGAAAAGCAGGTGCATTTGCTGATGTTGCATTAGCAGTTAACTTATTATTCATCTTTGGAATTCTAACAGCATTTGGTGCTGTACTTACATTACCTGGTATTGCAGGTATTATTTTAACAATAGGTATGTCGGTTGATGCCAACGTAATTATTTTTGAAAGAATTAAAGAAGAATTAGATAAAGGAAAAGGATTAAAAGCAGCCATAAGTCATGGGTTTAGTTTTAAAGGAGCCTTATCTGCAATTATAGATGCCAACATTACTACCATGTTAACTGGTGTAATTTTATACATTTTTGGTACAGGACCAGTTAAAGGTTTTGCTTACACATTAATGGTAGGTATTGTAACATCACTATTTACTGCAATTTTTATCACTCGTTTATTAATAGACTGGTATGCAGCAAAAGGAAAACAATTTACATTTAACACAAATATTACTAAAAACTGGTTTAAAAATGATGGTATTGAATTTTTAAAGAAACGTAAAATAGCGTATGTAATTTCAGGAGTTGTAATTATTCTTGGGTTAACCTCTTTATTTACAAACGGACTAAACTATGGTGTTGATTTTGTTGGAGGTAGATCTTATGTTGTGAAATTTGACAAAACTACAAATCCTACTGATGTTAGAGCTACTCTAGAAAATGTATTTGGAAGTGCTCCTGAAGTAAAAACTTATGGAGAAGCTAGTCAATTAAAAGTAACAACAAAATATAAAATTGAAGAAGAAGGAAACCATATTGATGATGAAGTACAAGAATTATTATATAGTGGTTTAAAACCATATTTACCTGAAGGCCTTACTTTAAATGAATTTAAGCCTGGTTACGAAGGGGAGAATAAAGTTGGCGTAATGAGTTCTATTAAAGTTGAACCTACAATTGCCGATGATATTAAAACCGCAGCAGGTTGGGCAATATTAGGTTCATTATTAATTGTATTCTTATACATATTGTTACGATTTAAAAAATGGCAATATAGTTTAGGTGCTGTAGCTGCTGTTTTCCATGATGTTTTAATAGTATTATCATTATTCTCCATATTTCATACCATATTACCATTTGATATGGAAATTGGACAATCATTTATTGCTGCTATACTAACAGTGGTTGGTTATTCACTAAATGATACCGTGGTAATTTTTGATAGAATTCGTGAATTTGCTGGTATTCATACCACTTGGAAATTCTCAAATGTTGTTGATAAAGCATTAAGTAGTACCTTAGGAAGAACAATAAATACATCATTAACTACACTAGTAGTATTGACTTCTATCTTCTTATTTGGTGGAGACTCTATTAAAGGATTTATGTTTGCATTAATTATAGGTGTTATAGTTGGTACCTACTCATCACTATTTATTGCATCACCATTAATGTATGATACCGTAAACAAATTAGATAAAAAGAAAAAATAAGTAACGTTCAACAAACTATTACAAAAACCGTTTTGAATAGTCAAAACGGTTTTTGTTTTTCACAACTAGCAAATAAATTCAAAATAAAAAACTATTATTATATTTTGATTAGTAAATTTGCACCAAAGCAATACAATGAGCATCATTAAATTACACGACAAATACTTTAAAACGTATATTTCTGAAGAGAAAATTAAAGCTGCAACACTATCATTAGTTCAACAAGTTTCTGAAGATTGTAAAGACGAGACACCTATTTTTATAGGTATCTTAAACGGCTCATTTATGTTTGTAGCCGATTTTGTGCGTGAATACAACTACAACTGTGAAGTTTCTTTTGTGAAGTTAGCCTCTTACCAAGGAACAAATTCAACAGGTAAAATAAAACAATTAGTTGGTATTAATGAAGACTTAGAAGGAAGAACTGTTGTTATATTAGAAGATATAATTGATACAGGAAACACACTTCAAGAAATTTATGACATCTTCAGCGATAAGAAATTAAAACGATTAAAAATTGCTACGCTGTTTTTTAAACCAGATGTCTTTAAAAAAGAATTACCTATAGATTATATTGGTATTTCAATACCTGATAAATTTATTGTTGGTTATGGTTTAGATTATGACGGTTTAGGAAGAAACCTTGCAAGTATTTATCAAATCACCCCAAAACCAACAATTAAAAACATCTTGTTATTTGGCCCTCCAGGTGTAGGAAAAGGGACACAAGCAGATTTGTTAAAAGCAAAATATAACTTAACACATGTTTCTACCGGTGATGTTTTTAGGTCTCATATCAAAAAAGGAACTGAGCTTGGAATTTTAGCTAAATCCTACATAGATAAAGGAAATTTAGTGCCAGATGACGTTACAATTAAAATGTTAAAATCTGTAGTGAATAATTTACCTGAATCTAACGGGATTATTTTTGATGGTTTTCCTCGTACAAAGGCACAAGCAATTGCTTTAGACAAATTTTTAGAAGAAAAAGGAGAAATAGTTGGTGGAATGTTAACCATTGAAGTACCAACAAATTTATTAATTTCTCGTTTATTAGAACGTGGAAAAACTAGTGGCCGATCAGACGATCAAGATGAAAATAAAATTCTAAATCGTTTTAACGAATACTTTACGAAAACTGAAATTTTAAAAGACTATTACCAAACTCAAAATAAATATTTTGGAGTAGATGGGGTCGGAGAAATTAGTGAAATAACCAAACGCTTAAGTGAGGTTTTTAACAAGATTTAATACTATTTTTAAAATATATAAACTAAACACCTTAACACAAAAAAAATGACTGAAGGAAATTTTGTTGACTATACAAAAGTATATGCAAGCTCTGGAAAAGGTGGTGGTGGCTCTGTACATTTACACAGAGAAAAGTTCATTACAAAAGGCGGTCCAGATGGTGGAGATGGTGGACGAGGCGGGCACATAATTATGCGTGCTGATACAAATTTATGGACACTTTATCATTTAAAATTCAATAAGCACTTTAGAGCTGAACATGGTGGCCATGGAAGCAAATCTAGAAGTACTGGAAAAGATGGTGAAGATGTTTACATTAATGTGCCTTTAGGTACCATTGTTAGAGATGTTGAAACCCAAGAAATACTTTTCGAAATTACGACTGAAAACACCGAACAAATTTTATTAGATGGAGGAATGGGAGGTTTAGGAAATTGGAATTTTAGATCTTCTACAAATCAAACTCCACGTTATGCGCAACCCGGTATTGATGGTAAAGAATCTTGGTTTCAATTAGAACTTAAATTACTAGCCGATGTTGGTTTAGTTGGTTTTCCAAATGCAGGAAAGTCAACATTACTTTCTGTATTAACAGCTGCGAAACCAAAAATTGCTGATTATGCTTTTACAACTTTAAAGCCTAATCTAGGGATTGTTAAGTACCGTGATTTTCAAACCTTTGTAATGGCAGACATTCCTGGAATTATTGAAGGTGCTGCTGATGGTAAAGGGCTAGGACATCGTTTTTTACGTCATATTGAGCGTAACTCAACACTACTATTTTTAATTCCTGCCGATTCTGACAATATTCAAAAAGAATATGACATTTTATTAAATGAATTAAAACTTCATAATCCTGAATTATTAGATAAAGACAGGTTATTAACTGTTTCAAAATCTGATATGTTAGATGATGAATTAAAGGAAGAAATTAAAAAAGAATTACCAAACGATGTACAAACACTATTTATTTCATCTATTGCACAACAAGGCTTAGTGGAATTAAAAGACACCTTGTGGAAAATGCTAAATTCATAACTAATTTTTTAAAACAATAGGTAATGTAAATTCTGTTGCAACAGGCATATTTCTTTTTATTGCAGGTTGTAGCGTTGGTAAATTTTGTAAACTTACTTTTAAAATACTATCAAACTCTGGCAATAGCACTCTAGTTTTAGTTGAAATTTGGATGGCTGACAAACTGGTTTTCCCTAAATTATCAATTTTTAATTTTACTAAAACCGTATCGTTAACAAACTCTTTACTATTCAATTGATACTGTTTTAATGATGCATAAATATGCTGTGAGATTTCTAATTGAAAACAAATTTTTTGCTTTTCACGTGAAGGAATATCTTTACAATTAGGGAACAGCGGAAACGCATCTACAGAATTAAAATCTACGATAGTATCAACTTCTTGAATTGGTTCTCTTTTTGATTTTTCATCAAAATAAGAACATGAAACTACAAGTAACAAGCAAAAACTTAGTGTGAATAATTGTTTTAACATTAATTTTTATTTCCACAAGTGAAAATACAACATTTTATGTTAGTCAACAATTTCACCTTTAATAAAGTACTCTCTTTTAATTTTATTTATTCTATTGTTAGCATAAGAAGTTAATTTCTTGTTTTTATCTCCAAATCTTTGAACAAAATCTTGATAATACTTTAAAGCTATTTTTTTATCCTTAAAATAAGAATCAGAAGCAAATGCTAATTGAAATAATGCATTTACACTCTTTCTATTGTATTTAACAGCATCTCTAAAATAATTAATTGCAACCTTTAAATTTAATTCTTCTTTGGCTATTGTTCCCGATAAAAGAAATTGTTTATCTAAATCACCTCTTCCATACATAATAGACTGCATTAAATACAATTGAGACAACTTATATTCTTTTTTTTCATAGTATAGCACTCCTAACCTATATAAAATTTTAGAATTATTTCTTCCTAACTTTAGTGCTTTTTGAAAATAATTTTCAGATTGCTCATATTCTTTCAAATTCAAATAGCACATCCCAAACATTTCATAGGTGTTAATGGATTTAAAGTTTAAACTATCTAATGTATTTAGATATGTTATGGTACTTTTAAAATCTTTTAAATAATACAACACATTTGCTTTTAATTGAAGAAAATTAATATTTAAACTATCAATTTTTAGTCCTTTATTAATAAACAACATGGTAGAATCCTTTGCCTTTAGCTCCTTAAAAAACTTAGCTAAC
>Ga0190303_1000039_pt1 | contig 54462 bp, 58 predicted proteins | sample 48700701_MG_FD_161672 | JGI IMG/M metagenome (GOLD analysis project Ga0190303, IMG submission 161672) | Hydrothermal vent sediment bacterial communities from Southern Trench, Guaymas Basin, Mexico - 4870-07-0-1_MG | ecosystem: Environmental > Aquatic > Marine > Hydrothermal vents > Sediment ... | reverse complement strand
GGCGGCGGTGGGGAACCCTACTCTGCGGCTGATCAGGTATCGGGTCGGGTCCTGGACGATTGATGGGTTGGGCAATGGGGACTGGCTTGAGATTTAGGCAGAGGGAGCCCCGATCTTTCAGGGGGTGGGGCGCGTTTGCGTCGTAGTTTTTTAGCGCGCGGAATGGGGTTAAGTTATTAATATAATAGCGTTATCGGAAAATGAAATATAATGGTTTTCGGGTGTTCTGAGCGGGGACAATTCGGTGCCGGGCAAGCATGGCTAAGGGTTTAGGTGGCCCGGTGAGAGCGGTGGATCGACCCCGGCTCGGAGGGTGCTTACCGCATGTGGGAGGTTGTGCGTCAATGGCCGTTATGCGGGACAAAGTGGGCTTTCGCTGCAATTACGCCAATGTCGGCTTTGACGAAGGCAAGCCGGGCTTTCGTGACAGGTATGGATCTCATTTTTATGTTGGCTACCTTCGCGATCCTCAAGGCAACAAGATCGCACTGTTCTCCAACGATCCGATTGAGCCCGGACGAGAGAGATAATGCAGGTTACACGGGCGGCGACAGCGCATTGTTCGCATATCAGGCCTAGGGGCCACACAGCAAAGGTTCGATTGCGGAGTATGTCGCAACTGCCTTGTTTTGTGCACCACAATCCTTGTTCAAAACCAAAACAATTGTTGAAGGTTTTTCTTCTCCCGTGATAGAAGTCATTCGCCGCGTTGCAGAAGATCAGTAAAATGGGCTCAATGCCGCCATTTGGCCATTTTAACGAACTCCCTATTTCACCTGTTCAGGTTCAAAAACGGCACTCCGGTGAGCCAGCCAAACACCTGCTGATCGTCACCGGCGGGCCCGAGGGTTTCCGGACCAGCCGTTTTGACTAGGTGCACTAACTGGCATTTGCATTGAGGCTGGGAATCGCGTTTTGGCCTAGGCGATGTTCTTTTTGTAACGGCTACAACCAACCCACCAAATGCCCGATATCCGGCAACACAACATCGGCATGGGGGGCCAGTTCATCATGCCCCGCAACCCCCGTCAGCACAGCGACCGTCACCATCCCCGCCGTGCGACCCGCGACCAGATCATGCACACTGTCTCCGACCATGGCGATAGACCCGCCATCCAGCCCCAAATGGGCCGCGAACGCGTTCATCATCCCCGCCTCGGGCTTGCCGCCAAACCCGCTGTCCGACCCGACAATGAAATCAAACATCCCCGCAATGCCCGATGCCTCAAGGTGTGCCCGCGCCGGGGCCTCGCCGTCATTCGTCGCCACGCCCAGCTTCAACCCTCGCGCCTCCAGTTCCAGCAACAACGGGATCAAAGGCACCGCTTCAACCATTGGAACAAGTGCTGCGGCCTCGTTCAAACGATCCGTCAAACCCTCAACGGTTTCTCCGTCAAAAAACGGCAGCAGGGCGGCGGCGATATCGGGCGGGGTGTCGAATATCACCATTGAATCAGCTGCAAATTCCCCGCTGTGGAAATCATAACCAATCGCATCGCCCATCTTTGCGGCCAGTGCGCCGTCCCCGCCGGAATTGTCCAGCAACAGCGTCTTGGTCCACACCCCCCATGTGGCGTGGAAATCAAACAACGTCCCGTCCTTGTCAAACAACACCGCTTCAATGCGTGGCATCCGCGCGCTCCTACCTGTTCTGGCGCACCCTGCCCGCCCCCCATCCCCTTGGCAACAGGAATTGACAGCCGTCGAAAACTAATTGACAGTGTTAACTATGGAAACACACGATAACTACCGTCTGCACCAATCATTGGGTTACCAACTATCGCTTACGTCACGCCTGCAGGAACGCCGGTTTGACGAGCAGTTGAAAACGCTTGGCTTAACGCGGATCACATGGTGCATCCTGCTCGCGGTCGAGGTCGAGGACATGGTCAACCCCTCCGACATCGCCGCCTTTGTCGGTATTGACCGCACCGCAACATCGCGCGCACTTCGCCAGATGGAAACGGCGGGTATGGTCATGCGCGGAGCGGGCAAACTCGACGGGCGCACCACCACCGTTGCCCTAACGGATACGGGGCGCGACGTGCATCATCTGGCCACACCGATGGCCCGCAAAAACGCACGCCACTGGCAAGAAAAGCTGAGCAAGGTCGAAACCGAAGAACTCTGCCGTCTGATGGCCAAACTGCGTATGGGCGAAGACACCGCCCTGAAGCGATTGTGATGGGTAAACTGCGCTCCTACCGCAATCGCCCTGTGCATCTTGGTCCTTATCCGCTGGAGAAGCTGAAGCGGCTCACCCATGCAGAGCGCCTTGATGCGTTACCTGCGCAAGCGGGCTTGTCCTTCCAGCGCCCTGATCACCCGACCAGCATCATCAACGCGATGCAGGACTACCAAGCAATGCTGGATGCGACGCGTGACGGGTTGGTCAAACGCGAGCGCGCCACCATTCCTGATGATTTAACGGAACGCGCCAATCATCTGAAATCATTTGGGTATTTCTGCGATACTGCGATGGTCGGGAACTGCGAAATACCACAGGATGCGTGGCTTGATACTGTCATTGAAAACCCGGACGTTTCCCGCCTTGCTAGCAAGTTAAAAACCATGCAGGTCAAAACCTTGGCCGCTGGTATTGATGTGATCATGGCAGGTCTGCGCGAAGCGATGCAAGCCCCGCCAACGGATTGCCGCCACCACACCCATGCGATGGTGTTTCTATATGACCACCCCCGCGCACCGCTTCCCGACGAGGATGGCTGTGACTGGATACAAAATGCCGAGTCCCACCGCGCCTGCCTGCGCGGGGCCGAAACCGCCGTGACCATGGCGAGTTACATCCGCTTGCTGGGCTATGACGCCCGCGCCCACACGATGGCTGCAACCGATGTTCATCTTGATCACCTGACAGTTCAGGCGGGGCTGGCCGCTGTTCAGAGCGGTCAAGTGGTGAACCCTTTTGTTGGCACCAATTTCAGCGTCGCCATTGTCACCACCACCCTACCGATGACGCCTGATCAGCCCATCGCGGCGGGGCAATCCGGCAGCTTTGCCTATAAATCCGGCCTTGGTCCACATGCCAAATCACGGCGCAACCGCGACCCATATGCAGGGCGCAATTTCAAAGACGGCCCACACCCGTTTGAAACCCTCAAACGTGTTGAGGCCCCGACCACCTATATTGATACGCCCAACGTGCCCCGCACCCCGAAACGCGCCAACATGTTTGCCCGCGCCCTGTTTGGTGACCTTGGCCGCGCCACGCAGATCGCCGCGACCAATGGCAATTATGTGCGCAAATCTGCGGCCTCCTATGCGTTCCGCCCCTCCCTAGGCGCGTTTATCCTGTTGCAGGATGGCGAAGCATCAACACCGCACCCCTCAACGCAAAACCCCGCCGCAAATGCCGCCAACATCAAGGCAGCACTTTACTATCTAGGGGCCGATGCCGTGGGCCTGTCCGCCTGCCCCGACTATGCCTATTACAGCCACGATTCAGCCGGTGAGCCGATCACCCCCTACCATAAAAACGCCATTTCAATGATCATCGATCAGGGCCATGAAACCATGGAAGGCGCATCCGGCGATGACTGGATCGCCTGCGCCCAATCCATGCGCGCCTATTTGCGGTTTTCCCTGCTGGGCGGGGTGGTGGCCGAGCATATCCGCCGTCTTGGCTGCGGCGCACGGGTGCATTCGGTGGTGGATGAGGAAGTGTTGCAACCACCGCTGTTGCTGCTCTCGGGCCTAGGCGAATTGTCCCGCATTGGCGAGGTGATCCTGAACCCGTTTCTGGGCCCGCGCCTGAAATCCGGCGTGATCACCACCGATATGCCAATGCAGCATGATCAACCGATTGATTTCGGCCTGCAAAAGTTCTGCGAGGCCTGCAACAAATGCGCCCGCGAATGCCCGTCCGGCGCGATCACCGCTGGGCCCAAACGCATGTTCAACGGCTACGAGATCTGGAAATCCGACAGCCAGAAATGCACCACCTACCGCGTTGGCCAGAAAAACGGCGCAATGTGTGGACGTTGTATGAAGACCTGCCCGTGGAACCTTGAAGGGTTGTTTGCCGAGCGCCCGTTCCGCTGGGCCGCCATGCATCTGCCCGCCACGGCACGCAGTTTGGCGAAACTCGACGATATGCTGGGCAATGGCGGCATCAATCCAGTGAAAAAATGGTGGTGGGATCTGGAGATGGTCAATGATGGGCCGTTTATGCCAGCGGAACACCCCGTCAACACCCGTGAATTGCAAACCCAGATCAAGCTGAAGTCAGAGGATCAGACCCTTGCCGTTTATCCAGCCCCCATCGCCCCGCCGCCGTTTAACTGGCCATTCCCGATGGACCGCGAGGCAGGGATCAAGGCCTATGAAGACATGATCCCCGTTGAGGAATACAAACACCGCCGTGCCGAAGGTGTGCCGCCCGAGCACGCTTACTCCACCGACATTGGCGATGCGCCGGTGATGCAAGTGGTGGTCAGCAAGGCCGAGGCGATGACCGATCTGGTCACCAAATACGAATTCACCCTGCCAGATGGCTCCCCTTTACCGCCCGCCACAGCCGGCGCCCACATCGACGTGGTGGTCGCGCCTGAATTCTTTCGCCAGTATTCGCTGTCAGGTGATCCTGCAAACACTGGCAGCTACCAGATCGCGGTTTTGCGCGAGGATCAGGGGCGCGGCGGGTCGGCCCTGATGCACCGGATATTCGAGGTCGGGCGGCGGGTGTTTATCTCGAAACCGATCAACCACTTTGAACTGGAGGAGGCCGCCACATTCACCCACCTGATGGGTGGCGGTATCGGGGTGACACCGATGATCGCCATGGCGCACCGCCTGCATGCGACAGGTGCCGAATTTGCCCTGCACTATAGCGCCTCAACCCGTGCAGGGGCCAGCTTTCTGGATGATCTGGCCAACGCCCCGTGGGCCGACCGCGTGCATTTGCATTTCTCGGACGAAGCGACCCGCGCCGACCTGCCCGCGTTACTAAAATACGCCAAGGGCCACCACGTTTATACCTGCGGGCCTGACATATATATGCAATCGGTGATAGAGGCCGCGACCAGTGGCGGCTTCCCCGAAGAAACCCGCCATCTGGAGTATTTCACCACCCCCGAGCAGCCGGAATACGAAAACCATGCCTTTACCCTGCGCCTGATGCGTAGCGAGACGGATGTGCCTGTAAAAGCTGACGAGCCACCCACCGACGCCTTGCTTGCCGCCGGTATTCAGGTGGATGTGAAATGTTCAGACGGGTTGTGCGGCGTGTGTAAATGCGGCCTGATTTCAGGCGAGGTCGAACACCGCGATTTTGTGCTGTCCAACAAAGACCGCGAAACCGCAATGATCCTGTGTCAGTCCCGCGCGGCCCAAAAGGATGGCATTATCGAGATCGACCTTTAGGTCCAGCTCACATCCGCACCACCCGGCAAGGATTGGCGTGCCCGCATCGGGGTGTCATAGGGCAGCCCCTCGCCATCGCAATATTCAATAACCCAGGCGTCATCCATCATCAGGAAATCCAGAACCGAGCCAAGAAATTCTGATTCCCCCGCCCGCGTCCGCAAATCATCTTCACTGGCGCCGGTGGCTCCTAAAAACACCGGCAACAACTCCTCGTTGCACACCAGCCACGCCAAGACACTCAATGCGCGTATTTCCGCTTGTTTTTGATTCATTTCAGCCCCTCACTCGACCTTGGAAACTATTTGTTAACCAATCTCAATAAACAATGACCACTAACAGAATAATAATAACTATTGAGAGTGTAAAAAATGGCAGGTCGCATCCTTATTGCAGACGATGTTGCAACCAATCGCATCGTTCTGAAGGTCAAGCTGATGGCAGCTTGTTATGAGGTCTTACAAGCCTCGGGCGGAGTTGAAGCCATCGAGTGTGCCCGTACAGATGCACCGGATTTGATCCTGCTGGACCTGTTAATGCCTGATATGGACGGTGTTGCGGTTTGCAAGCGGCTGAAGAATGACCCGCTTACCGCCCATATCCCGATTATCATGGTGACAGCGCATAATGACAACACATTGAAAATCAACGCTTTGCGCGCAGGTGCGGATGAATTCATGACCAAACCGCTGGATGAATTGACCCTGCTTGCACGGGTTCGTAGCCTGCTGCGGGCCCGCGATACAGACGAGGAATTGCGCCTGCGCGACAGCACCTGCCGTGAACTTGGGTTCGCTGAAGAAGCCGCCAGTTTCACGCCGCCCTCGACCATCGCCATGATCGCTGCAAAACCGGAAACGGCGATGTCGTGGAGAACCGCCTTGGGTAAGGCATTGAACGACAAGGTGATTGTGACTCCCAAAGAACAGGCGCTGTCACACACCGAGGCCAAAGACACCCCCGATGTTTATGTCATCGCTTGTGATCTGGCCAAACCCGATGAAGGGCTGCGCCTGATGTCGGAATTGCGCAGCCGCCCCGAAACCCGCCACAGCGCCATCATTATGGTGATCCCCAAGGGGGCGCATAGCAAATCGGCCACGGCACTTGACCTTGGGGCCAATGATTTAATGTTCGAAGGGTTTGATCCCGAGGAAATGGTCCTGCGCCTGAAAACCCAGATCAAACGTAAAGGACAGGCGGACCGGTTGCGTGAAACCGTACGGGACGGGCTGCGGATGGCGGTGATTGACCCGCTGACCGGTCTATATAACCGCCGATATGCCATGCCCCACCTGACCCGCATAGCCGAGCGTGCCAAATCCACGGGGCGGCCCTATGCGGTTATGGTGCTGGACCTTGACCGGTTCAAATCGGTGAATGACACCTATGGCCACGCCGCCGGTGACGTGGTTTTGCAGGTCGTTGCCAGCCGCATCAAAGACAATTTGCGCGGCGTCGATATGGTTGCCCGCATTGGTGGCGAGGAATTTCTGGTGGTCATGCCCGACACCCAGCTGGACGATGCACGCCAGACCGCCGAACGGCTGTGCCACGTGATTGACAGCAGCCCTATCGCGCTTGCAGGTGGCAAAGGCAGCGCTGATATCTCGCTCTCGATCGGGGTGTCGATGGGGGGGCTGCACGGGGCAGTGCGCACCGTCGATCAATTGATCGAAAGCGCCGATCATGCCCTTTATTTGGCCAAATCAGATGGGCGCAATCAGGTTATTTTCAGTCGCAACGCCGCTTAGCGCAGCGCGCGGCGCCCCAACCGTTCGGCAAACCCGCGCCGTTCCTTAGCGCTCATCGCATCCAGACGTTCCAGCAACAACCGCTGCCCGGCCTGCTGGCGATGCAACCCTGACGCCTGTTGTTCCTTAACCAGCCGGTGCACCAGATCGCTGTCGTAAACCTCGGCCGTCAGCGCCGTTCGCAACGCGGCAAACGACGCACGTACCTTGGGCAGGTTCTGGCGGAAATCCCCCAGCTCATGGCGCATAGATTGACCAATCGCCTTGCGGTCCTCATGGCTCAAGGCGCGGGTATATGGCCCATACGCCGTATCACGCGCCCCCGGCGGACCCGCCAGTGGGCCACCGCGATACATCATCCCGCCGACAGCCCCGATCACCAGCATGTTCAGGCCCAGTGATACTGCCAGCAGTATTTTTATCCCGCGCCTCATTCCGCCAACCCTTTGTTTGCTTTCATCTGACATCGCTTATCCCTCTTCCAGATCATCGCCAAAGGCAGGCAGCAGATCAACCAGATAGGTGGCGTCATCAGCCCCCCATATCTGTTCGGCAACCAGATCCAGCCCCGCAGGTTGGCTAAACCCGATCCACACGCCAGCCACACCAGCCGTGGCCAGACCCGCCAGCGTCGGCCAGCCGCCGATTGCATCCCGAAGGCTGGCAAAGAAACCCACGCGCGGCGTTAACAGATCAGGCCCAACCAGTTGCGCCTCGGCATCCGCCATGATCCGCCCCAGCAACGCGGCCGTCGGCACATCGGCCGCCTTGCGACCCGCTTCAAAATAGGCGTCCAGCCCGAATTCGTCTTTCTCAGTCATCACTATACCCCAATTCTTGTCGCTGATCGGCCAATGCCGATGCAAGTGCGCGTTTACCTCGCGCCGTCAGGCTTTCGACCGCCTCGACGCTAATCTCCAATACCTGCGCAATCTCGGGGTTTGTTGCCCCCTCAAGATGGCGCAGAACCACCGCTTGACGCTGGCGTTCCGGCAATGTGGCCAATGCTGCCGCCAATGCCGCCGCCCGCTCCGCCTCGATCATCCCCTGCGCCACGGATGCCCGCCCGTCGTCAGGTTCGGCCACAGCATTAAGCGCCACATCGCGCCGTTTTCGCAGCCTATCGGTGCACAGGTTTGTCACCACCCGGTATAGCCACGTTGTGACCTTTGCCTCGCCCTGCCGCCAATCCGGTGCGATTTTCCACAACCGCAACATCGCCTCTTGCGCCACATCCTCGGCCTCGGTCCGGTCATTCAGCAGCCGCGCCGCATATCCCAGAACCCGCGGCGTCATCCGCATCATCAACGCTTTTGCCGCTGCTTGATCCCCGTTGGCATAAAGCACCAGCAGCGCTTCATCGGGGGTATCATTCATGGCGTCAAAGGGCATGGGCATGGTCCATTCTGCCTATCCCCGAAATCAAGGTAAGGCAATCGCGGCGGCCGATATCAAAAGCCGCCGCAATATTGATCATTCAGACACAGGTTTGCCGTTATGCCGCATTCCGGGCCCACCTTTTCGCGCCGCATACTCTTCAGCCGTAATGGTACCATCACCATTCGCATCCAACCGCTTGAACAGCTGGTCCCCTTTCGGCATGGCCTCCATTTCGCTGATGCTCAGCATCCCGTCGCCATTGGTATCGCGCCGCTCGATCATTTTGCCGATCCGTTGCTCCATCCGCTTGGCCATCCTATTACCCATCCGCGCCTTGCCTTGTGCCAGCATTTCGTCGGCGGACAGCATTCCGTCGCCATTGGTGTCCGTAGCGGTAAACCGCGCCGTTTTCTGGGCCTCCAGTTCGGCCTGCGTCAGCTTGCCATCACCATTGGTATCCAGCGTCTCGAAACTGATCTGGCTCGGCCCGCCCTTATGGGCGATCGCCATGCCAGCAACACCGGCCCCAAGGCCCACAACCAATACACCCGCAATCCAATATGTCGTCTTCATTCGCTCGTCTCCTTGCAACTACATTGCGACAGCCCTTTTGGGCGTGTCATATGGGATAAACGCGCCACGCCCGCATTTCCGTCGCCCGGATCGGCAAAATCTTGCGACATCGCGCCGCAAACCTGAATGTTACGCTTCTTTTCATGCCAAAACCCGCTACAGCAAGGGCAGCGAACAGGAAAGCGAGACCAAAATGAACACTACTGACCAAGACCACGCAGAACGCCCTGTGCGCCCAGCCATGTTTCGGGGCTGGAAACGCCGATGCCCGAATTGCGGATCCGGGCCGATGCTCAGCGGCTATCTAAAGGTGCGCGATACCTGCACCGTTTGTGACGAGCCCCTGCACCATCACCGCGCCGATGACGGACCGGCCTATCTGACCATCCTGATTGTCGGTCATTTGATGGCACCGCTGATCCTGATCGTGTTCACCACATACCGCCCCGCACCAATTATTCTGGCCACCACATTCACTGTTGGATGTGTCGCGCTTTCGCTTTACCTTCTGCCCAGATTAAAGGGCATGATCGTTGGCATCCAATGGGCCAAACGTATGCACGGGTTCGGTCAAGACGCCACCTGACCCACGCGGCCATCAATGACAACAAACAGGGGCCATCAATGGACAAAACCGCAATCCGCCACGCCGCCACCGTGATTATGGTGCGCGACGGTGATACCAACCCGCGTATCTTGATGGGGCAACGCGGGGCCAAAGCCGCGTTTATGCCAAATAAATTCGTCTTTCCCGGCGGCGCGGTTGATGATGCGGATGCCAGCATTGCACTGGCCACCCCGCTGCAACCGACCTGCATTGCACAGCTGTCCCATGAAACCGATGCGAGCCTGATCCCCGCCATTGCCACCGCCGCTATCCGCGAGGTCTGGGAGGAAACCGGCCTGATCCTTGGCGAGACCGGCACATGGACCACGCCGCCCCCATCCGACTGGGCGACGTTTGCCGCCTCTGGCTATCTGCCCTCGGCCGCTGGCCTGACCTTCGTGTTTCGCGCCATCACCCCGCCAGGTCGCCCGCGCCGGTTTGACGCGCGGTTTTTCATGGTGGACGCGGCGCAGGTTTGTGGTGATGTGGATGATTTCACCCACGCTTGCGATGAACTTTCGCACCTGCAATGGATCGCGCTGGATGATGTGCGCCATTTCGACCTGCCGTTCATCACCCAAGTGGTGATGGCCGAAGTCACCAACCTGATCCGCACCGATACAACTCCGAAAACCGTGCCGTTCTTTCGCAATGACGATGAAAACTCCCTGTTTCTACGCCTTGACGGGGCACAGCCCTAGCCCTTCTTCTTGCCCTAAATACCTGCGCCGCCGGCATCCTACCCTAGAGCATGTCTCGCTAAATTGAATTCATCTGACACCCCGAACGCCTTTGCAAGCAAACGCTGCCTCGGAATGTCAGACGAATGCACTAGTCAGATCAACCGAGACACGCCCTAAATCACCAGAACCAACATCAAGATAGACAGCAGCAAAATAACAATCCCCGCCACCTCGCGCCGCGTGCTGCGCTCATTGTAATAGAAATACGACGCAACAGCCCCGAACAGCAGTTCAACCTGCCCCAGCCCCTTAACATAAGCCGCAGTTTGCAGCGCGAATGCGGTGAACCAGCACAAGCTGCCGATCATCGACATGATCCCCATCACCCCCGCAACCCGCCACGCCGCCACCACGCGGCCAATCTCGCCCGATTGCCGTGCCGATAACCACAGCGCCAAAACGCATGTTTGAAACGCCGTCACCACGGCAAGCGTCAGGTTGGCCTGCAAAAACGCATCATCGGACGCCACCGCCAGAACTGCGCCGCGATAGGCCACCGCCGATATCGCGAACGACAGCCCCGCCAACAGACCAAGCCCCGCCGCGCGGTTTGCAATGCGGCGCATCAACGACCCTGAGCGGCTGGGCGCATCAGACAGCAGGATCAATCCGACAAATCCGATCAGAATGGCCACAATGCCCCATACCGACAGCCCTTCGCCCAGCACGATGAACCCGACCACCGCCGCCAAAATCACCTCGGTGTTCTTGAAGGTCAGCCCGACGGCAAAATTACGTTCGGCAAACAGCGCAACCACACACATGGTGCCGATAATCTGGCCCAAACCGCCAAAGACCACATAGGCCCAGAACGCGGGCGCAATCACCGGCACATCCACCCCGCGCCATTGCATGTAACCCACCACCATCACCGCGATCAGCGGCGCTGAATATAGGAACCGTGCAAACGTAGCCCCTGCCGTCGATAAATGCGTCGACTTCAGATGCTTTTGCAGCATGAACCGCAGGTTCTGCGAAAACGCGGCGGCAATGGTGATGTAGATCCAGGCTTCCATCCGGACTTAGTGGCAGGTGAGCCCTATTTAGTCGAGCGCCAAAGCGGATGCGGCACCTGATCCTTGGCACGCAGAAAATAGCGCCGGAAAACCTCGCCGTAACTGGCATAGCGATAGCCATCATTGCGGCCCATATACTCTTCGGAATTCTCGAAATAAAGCCGCGGCAGCTTATACCACGCCACCCTTGGATGCAGATGATGAACCAGATGGAAGTTATTGTTTAAAAACATGAATGCCAGCCAACCCTGATCCTCGATCACCACAGTGCGCCCGTTCACTTGTTCATAAGCGCGGTGCTCCAGAAAGGTGCGTATCTTGATGATGGAAATGCCGATATAGGCCGAAAGCACATAGGCCCAAACCGGCATCTGCGCCACATAGGCCAGCCACAAGATCACCGGAACCACCCCGACAAAATGCCAGACCCACGCCCATGCCACACCCCTGTCGCCGCCACGGATCAGCCGCCAGTCCGCGCCCATGAAATTCACCTGCGCCACGACGGGGCCAATCACCAAACGCCCGAACAGCGTGTTGTTAAACCGCAGCACGACCTGCATCGGGCGTGACAGACGGGTCCACACGGCGGGGTCCATATAATTGGTTTCGGGATCATCGTAGGGGTCGGTCAGTTTCTCGTCCCTGTGGTGGTCCAGATGGGTATCGCGAAACCGGATGTAGGGGATGAACAGTCCGATCGCCGGAAACACCATCGCCTCATTCAATTTGCGTATCCGAAACGGATGGCCATGCAGCGCCTCGTGGCTCAGGGAGGAATGCAGCGCCAAGGTCAGCGCCGTGACACCCACGGCCAAGGGCAACCAAACCGCCGCCAGCCAAACAGTCGCCAGCGCCCAGACGCCGTAAACCAGCAGGATCAGCCCCAAGGTGCGCCACTCGATGCGTTCAGACATCCCGACGCCCCCAGCCAATCCGCGCCCAGAACCGCTCGTAAATCACATAGGTCATTAGCCCCAGCGCCGCATTGACCAGCGCCATCGTTCCTCCAACCCGCATTGATCCGGTAAACCCGTATCCAACCGCAACCATACTGATCAGTCCCAACACCTGCCAACAGGCGGCCTTTAGCCATGTGCGTTTATTGCTATCCATTAAACCGTTGTTCCACTTCACATCCGGTCTATCCCGCATGGGGTAATCTGTGTATTACGTGTATGCGAAACATTACCACCACATTGCAGGATTTATTAAACAATGCCGCATAATATCGATAAGCGCGACCGCGCCACGCTGTTCCGCACCCGTCTGGGCGAAGTACTCGAGCACCGAGGCATGTCCCGCAGCGCCCTGTCCCGAGCTGTCGGGGTGGACCGCTCGACCATTTCGCAATTGCTAAAAGGCCAAGGCACCCGCCTGCCCAATGCGCAAGTGGTGGGCGAATGCGCCGCCACCCTGGGCGTGTCCGCCGATTGGCTGCTGGGGCTGACCGAACACCGCGAAAGTGCCGCTGACCTGCTGGCGTCCTCGATGACCATGCCGCATGCCTCGCGCGCGCTCGAGGATGAGCAAATCTTCAACTGGCACCAAGAGGCCACGGGCTATAAAATCCGCCATGTCCCTGCCACCCTGCCGGATATGTTGAAAACCCACGATATGCTGGTCTGGGAATACTCACCACAACTGGGCCGCTCGGCCGAACAGGCCATTGGGGCCACCCAAGATAGGCTGGACTGGCTGCGGGCCAACAATTCTGACTATGAAATGGCCATCCCCCTGCATGAAATGGCGTCCTTTGCCCGTGCCGAGGGATATTACACCGGCCTGCCTGCCGACATCCGCCGTGCCCAGATCGACTGGATGCTGGAGCTGCACGACCAACTCTACCCGTCCCTGCGCCTGTTCCTGTTCGACGCCCGCCGCCTGTTCTCGGCCCCGATCAGCATCTTCGGCCCACTGCTGGCGGTGCTCTATCTGGGCCGCAACTATCTGGCGTTTCGCGACAAAGAGCGGGTGCAGGGGCTGATCGGCCATTTCGACTGGCTGGTGCGCGAAAGCGAAGTGTCACCGCGGGATGTGCCGGAGTATTTGCGGGGGTTGAGGGGGCAGATTGGGTAAAGTATTAATATCGCACTCTCAGGGCTTATGCGGACTGTGGCAAACGGCTTCGATATTATACCCATCAGGGTCAAGCAAAAATGCAGCATAGTAATTTGAATGATATTGCGTTCGCAAATTTGGCGCACCATTATCGACACCCCCAGCGGATAGCCCGGCTGCAAAAAACCGATCAACGATCATTCGGGATTCGGCGCTGAATGCAAAATGGGTGTGCGGGGTGACTGGTGAGCCTTCGGACAGCCAGAAATCGCCACTCGGATCAGTGCTTTGCCCGTGCCCGCCTTTTTGAATACCAAAGCTGACAGATGTTGGGGTGTCCCTGATAAGAATATATCCGAGTGTTCCCAAAGCTTTAAGATAAAACGCTTTGCTATTCTTGATGTTGCTGACTGTAATTACCAAATGATCAATCATTCATTTCCCCTCTTGGTCCTTGGGACAGCTTCTAAACCTGCGGATCAGGATTAACCGTGTGCCCGTCCACCGCGATCACTTGGCCTGACACCAGCCGCGCCCCGTCGGAGGCCAGAAACACCGCCATGTTGGCGATGTCCGCGCCGGTTACGAAACTGCGCATCGAGGTGCCCGAAGCATAGCCCGCGTAAACCGCATCGCGCGTCATACCCTTGGCAACGGCCTCGCGTTCCAACACACCCTCCATCCGATCGCCCTCGACCGCCCCCGGACAAATCGCGTTGGCGCGGATGCCGAACGGGCCCAGCTCCATCGCCAGTGTTTTCATCAACCCGATCACCGCCCATTTCGCCGCCGCATAGGGGGCGCGGTTCGGATAACCAAACTGCCCTGCTGTGGACGAGGTGGTAATAATCGCACCGCTGCCCGCCGCTTTCATCACAGGGGCCGCGTATTTCGCTGCCAAAAACGCGCCCTCCAGGTTCACGCTGACGCAGGCCTGCCAATCGGTGAGCGCCACGTCTTCGATCAGCGCCGTTGGCCCCGCGATGCCCGCGTTTGCACAGAGCACATCCAGCCCGCCCCACTCAGCGGCGATTTCGTTAAACAGCGCGGCAACGCCAGCCTCGTCGCTCGCGTCCACCTGTGTACCGCGCCACCCATCCGGCAATGCGGCCAAACCCGCCACGTCCACATCCGTGACCCAGACCTGTGCGCCTGCCGCCGCAAAAGCAACGCCCATCGCGTGGCCAATGCCCGAGGCGCCCGCCGTGATCAGAACCCGCTGGCTCACCGTTTCCCGCCAATCGCGCGGCCTGCCCGATCCGGTTTATCCAACTTGGCATGCGCAGTGGCAATATCGCCCAGCCGCGTGACAATCCGATCCGCGGGAACCGATGCCTTGCGCGTCTCCAAACTCACATGAATCAGCATATGTTCCCCCGTGGCCAGCAGGCGCTCGCCCTCCCACATCCTGTGGAACAGGTGCATTTTCTTACCCGCACCCAGCAGGCATTGCGTTTCCACCCGTATCCGCGCCCCCGCCCGCACTTCATCCAGATGGCAGATGTGGGTTTCGGCGGTGAAGTAGCTGCCGCCCGACGCGATGTAATCCGCATCACAGCCGACGATCTCCATAAAGCGGTCCGTGGCGTCGCCAAACGCCTGTAAATAGCGGGCCTCGTTCATGTGACCATTGTAATCCGTCCAGTCCAGTGGCACGGCGCGGGCGACGGTCTGGATTGGCTGTGAAATGTCAATTTCAGCCACCGGTTGACGCGCATCTTGGGCGTTCAGCAACACCCCTGCACCGTATCCTTGCGTTTTTAGGCCGCGCAGGATGGTCACCAGATTGTTGTCGCGGATACGCTCCAGTTCGCGGATTGTATGCATCCCTGATTGCGCATCCGACTGATCCGCGATCTGGTCAATCAACTCGTCCGTCAGCTCGGGAACATCCATCAGCTTGGTCCACGGCCACGACAGACACGGCCCGAACTGCTCGATGAAATGGCGCATCCCCGCCTCGCCACCGGCAATGCGATAGGTTTCAAACAGCCCCATCTGCGCCCAGCGCAGACCAAAGCCATAGCGGATGGCGTTATCGATTTCCTCGGTGGTGGCGATGCCGTCCTTGATCAGCCACAGCGCCTCGCGCCACACGGCCTCAAGGAAGCGATCCGCGATGTGGGCGTCAATTTCGGCCCGCACATGTAGCGGATACATCCCAATGCTTGTCAGGATTTCCTTAGCCTTATCAACCAGTTCCGGCGCATTCTTATCAGTTGGAACCAGTTCAATCAGCGGCAGCAAATAGACCGGATTAAACGGATGCGTCACCATGATCTGCTCGGGGCGTGTGGCACAACCCTGCAATTCGCTTGGCTTGAACCCCGATGTGGAAGACCCGATCACTGCATCTGCCGCGCAATGCTTCTGAATTTTCTGATACACATTGTGTTTCAGATCAAGCCGTTCTGGAATACTCTCCTGAATCCAGATAGCACCTTCGACAGCCTGCGAAATCGTTTGGCAAAATATCAACTGCCCCTCGTCCGGCAGCATCACATCCGACAACCCAGGCAAGGAGCGCCGCGCGTTCTCCAACACCTCGCTGATTTTGCGCTCGGTCTCGGGATCAGGGTCAAACACCCGAACCTCCCAGCCCATCAGCAAAAACCGCGCCGCCCAGCCACCGCCAATAACGCCGCCGCCAATGATCGCTGCAATTTGCTCCATCTTAGCCCCCGCAACGGGTGAATTTGAACGGATCCCCCCCACCATACCAACGCCACAGGGTATCTTCCCCATCCAGCATCAACAGGGCTGTGTCCTGATATTGTTCACCTTCGCCCGAGCACGACAGGGTCAATTCCCAATACTGTTTTTGATCATTGCCACGCACATCGGTGATTGAACAGCTGTGCTCAAGCCCCGCAACTTCGGTCTCGGTGATGCGGATCGGGGCGGGATCATGGCCGCCGATCATGTCTGCATATTGGCACCACTCAGGGTCCGAGGTCCAGATGCCCACCCACGGCGGCACCTCGGCCATTGCAGGTGTCGCCAGCATCGCCAGCACCATAACAATATATTTCATAACTACCCCCCATTTAGCTTTGACAGATCATACCCGTTCCAGTCCAGTATCTCGCGGGCCGCGGCCATTCTGTCCGCAGGTATATCCCGCCCACGGTTCAGGACCATGCCAAATTCGCCACCAACCGTGCCGATAACGGCAGTGCGATAGGTTTGATCAACCCACATCACCCAATGCTCAACACCTTTGTTCCCGCCGCCCTTCGGCGTATACCGCCCCGGCCCGCTCACCTGTGCAGCACTATGGATGGCATCGCCAGAACAGCCGCGTTCTGCCAGATCCAGCACTCCTGCTGTGGCCACGACCACATCCAGCCCGCAAACACCACCCTGATAAGACGCAATCACATCCCAATGCCCCGCGAATTGCGCCGGATCAAACAGCGCAACCGAGGTGATCGGCACTGATGTGTCGCGAAAGGATCGCCCTTCTTCGATAACAGGGCTGCAGGCCACCAACATTGTGAAAGCAAACAGCCCTCTAATCGCCCTCATTTCGCCGCCCTTCTTCTTGCCTTAAATACCTGCGCCGCAGGCTTAAAATCTCTTTCCCCGATCACTCCTAATAAGGCATTGGATGCGCCTGATGCGCCGTATTGATCTCGCCCAGAATCTCGTCCGACAGCTCCACATCAACCGATCCCAGCGCCACCTGCAATTGATCCATATTCGTCGCCCCGAAAATCGCCGAGGTCATGAACGGTCGTGTGCGGCACCACGCCAGCGCCATTTGCGCGATGTTTAATCCGTGCCGTGCTGCAATATCTTCATAGGCCGCCACAGCGCCCCACACGCGGTCGGTAACCCGCCCGCCAAGGGAGCCGTTGATCGCACGGCGCGACCCTGCCGGCGTCACATCGCGCTTGTATTTTCCGGTCAACAGCCCTGTCGCAAGGGGCGAAAACGCCAGCAAGCCGACATCCTCGTTCACTGACAATTCGGACAGGTCGGTGTCAAACATCCGGCACAGCAGTGAATATTCGTTCTGGATCGACATCATCCGCGGCCCCGCGCCCTCGTCACTGGCCCGCAGCCACATCGCCGTGCCCCAAGCGCTCTCGTTCGACAAGCCAACGTGGCGGATTTTGCCAGCCTTAACCATTTTGGCCAATGCCCCCAGAACCTCGTGCATATTGGCAATCGTTTCGGCACGGTCCTGACTGGACGGGTCAAACTCCCAATTCTGGCGAAACATGTAGGATCCGCGATTGGGCCAATGCAGCTGATATAGATCCATATAATCCGTTTGCAGCCGCTTTAGCGACCCTTCGACCCCCTCAGTGATCGTTTCGCCCGTGATCCCCTGACCATCCCGCACAAAGCCGCCGTTTTTACCCGACATTTTAGTGGCCAGCACCACCTCCTTGCGTCGCCCAGTGCGGGCAAACCATTCACCAATGATGCTTTCGGTCTTACCGACGTTTTCAGCCGATACTGGATTGACCGGATACATTTCAGCGGTATCTACAAAGTTCACCCCGTGGTCCAGCGCCATGTCAATTTGCGCGTGGCCCTCTTCCATGGTGTTTTGCGTGCCCCAAGTCATCGACCCGAGGCACAGCTCGCTTACTTTCAGGCCGGTGCGGCCCAATTCTTTCATGCGCATGTTCTGATCCCTATTTCATATTCAAGGATCAGAGGTAACCAGTTTTACACGATTGGCAATCCCTTACGGGCGCACATAGGCAAATCCGTTTTCCTGCAATTCAATCAGACGCACCACACCGGATGGCACCACTGTGGCTTCGGACATCAACGGCACATCATGGCCGGCTTTGGCGCTCATCTTGCGGTGGGTATTGCCGCAAGCCGAAAATGACAGGTTCTCCAGTTCGAGTGACATGACCGATATTCGGTCCGCCACCGGACTTTTGCCCTCGACAAACATGTTCAGACCAGGGCCATAAGCCACCAACTCAATTTCGACAGTATCGCCTATGGATTCATAATATTTAGTGACATTCGCGGCGTTGTTCAGGGCCATGTTCATCACTTGCGGGTCATTCTGGTCAACGTGGATGGCGACGAAATGCTTTACGCCTTCGGCAGCTGCTCCGCCAATAAAAGAAAGGGATAGTAGTAGTGTTGTGATAAATATCTTCATGATTTTCCTCCTGTTTATCAAAGTAGCATATCAGGCAAAGCGCATTTGGCGAGAAGGTATTTTTGACATTCCGGTTTTTACTTTACTGCGACGGGGAGCAGGCTATGCTAGTCCCATGCTCCAAAAAATCTTTGGCCTTATTCTGTTTATGCTGACAATCACGGCGGCCGATGCCGAGCCGTTTCACTATGCACTTGAGGCTGATAAATCCACAGTCGGGTTCACCTATCAGTTCAGCGGCAACCCGACAAAAGGTACCCATGCCCATCACCAGTGCAGACCTGACAGTCGACTTTACCGCGTTGGAAGAATCTACGGTCCAAGTGGTGTTGAATGTTAAAAAAAACCGCGCCGGTTTTATTTTCGCAACCGAGGCGCTGCGCGGCAAATCCGTGCTGGATGTCGCCAACCATCCACAAATCCGTTTTGTCAGCACACAGGTTTCGCGGTCAGGCAACGGGGCCAAGATCGATGGTATAGTGACCATCCGCGGCGTCACCAGACCATTGACGTTGATGGTAGGGTTCTACCGGCTAAAAGGCAGCGAGCCTGCCGATCTTTCGCGTCTTAGCATCCTGTTAACCGGCACCATATCCCGCAGCTCCTTTGGGGTGACGGGATATCCTGATCTGGTTGGCGAGCAGATTGATCTGCGGATACTGGCGCGCATTCGCCAGGTCAACTAAGACTAAAAACGACCCCGCCACGTCGATAAATGGATAGACCCCAAAAACAATTCACACCATAGTTCCCAGAACCAAACACGCGAACCAAACCCCATGCGCCTACTGATTTCCTTTGCCGCCCTATTTCTGTCTGTCATCCTGTTGCAGCTGTCGTCGGGTGGCGTGGCACCGCTTGATGCGATCTCGGGGCTGAATATCGGGTTTACCACGGCGCAAGTCGGTTTCCTTGGGTCGGCGCATTTCTTTGGATTTTTGATCGGCTGCTGGTGGGCCCCGCGCCTGATGGGCAGCGTCGGCCATTCCCGCGCCTTTGCCGCCTTTACCGCAACCGGCGCCATTGGCCTGTTGGCCCATATGATCATCATTGACCCCATCGCATGGGCAATCATGCGCATCGCTACCGGTCTGTGCATTGCGGGCTGTTTCACGGTGATTGAAAGCTGGCTTCAGGCCAAAGTCACCAATGAAACCCGTGGCCGCGCCATGAGCGGTTATCGCATTGTTGATATGGGCGGGTCGATGGCGGCGCAGATGCTGATCGGCGTGCTGGAACCCGCCAGCTATGTATCCTACAATATTCTGGCGCTGCTCTGTTGCGCATCAATCCTGCCGCTGACCCTGACCAAAGCCAGCCCACCAAAAACACCGGCCGCGCCGCGCCTGCGCCCGATGCTGGCGATCAAACATTCGCCGCTGGCCGCCGCCGGTGTGATGGTCGCGGGTCTGACCAGTGCCGCCTTTCGGATGGTCGGCCCGATCTATGGCCAAGAGGTCGGCCTGCAACTGAACCAGATCGCGCTGTTTCTGGCAGCCTATGTGTTGGGCGGCGCGCTTGCGCAATATCCCGCAGGCTGGCTCGCCGATAAATACGATCGGCGCTGGGTGCTGATCGGTCTGTCCATCGCGGCCGTCATCAGCTGTGGCACAACGGTTCTGGCCTCGGACGGAGGCACGACAATGGTGATGCTGGGCGCGGTTTTCTTTGGCTTTACCACCTTCCCGATCTTTTCCGTTGCCGCCGCCCACGCCCATGATTTCGCTACATCTGAGGAACGCATCGAGCTGTCCGCCGCCCTGATGTTCTTTTTCGCCATTGGTGCCATCGCCAGCCCGCTGATCGCATCATCCCTGATCCAGACATATGGCCCCCCCGCCCTGTTCGCCTTTCTTGCAATCGGGCATCTGGTGTTGGTGGTTTTTGGCCTCAGCCGGATGCGCGTGCGCCCCACGGTGGAAAAACGCACGCCCTACGTCTATGCGCCGCGCACTTCGTTCATGATTGGGCGTCTGTTCCGCCGCCAACGCGACAAGCGCAAGCGCTAGTCTTCTAATATAGCCACGAACGCAAGGCGCAATTCCTTTAGGGTGCGTGGGTCTGCCGTGCCGCCGTAAAACGCGAACAATGCGGACTCGAATACCGCGCTTACGCCTTTAACCCGCGAAAACAGCGTTATCGACGCGTGGAACGCCTGATCGTCCTGGTGATCAAATAACCTGCGCGTGCCTGCAACCGCCTGCTGGATCGCCAATTTGGTGCATTGGATCAGGCGCGGTCCAAGAACGGGATGCGCCAAATATGCCGCCGCCTCGTCCCTGTCGCGCAGGGTGTAGAATTCAGACAGGTCAGAAAACTCCAACCCTTCAAGCTGCGGGAAAATGCAACTGACCCAATCGCCGCGCACCTGACCGCTCGCCAATTCCTCAAGAACCGCGTCGATGCAAGGGGATTGCGCCGCAACAAAGCGTTCAAGGTCATAGGATATATTCATATTCACACACTAGCATGTGATTTCACGCAGGTAAACGCCCTAGCCCTTGGCAGCGCCATCCGTTAAAGGGGGACAACACAATCAAAGGCATCTGAAATGGCACGTATCCTCATCACCTCGGCCCTTCCCTATATCAACGGGATCAAGCATCTGGGTAACCTGATCGGCAGCCAGTTGCCCGCTGATCTGTTCGCCCGCTACAATCGTGGTCGTGGCCACGAGGTGATGTTCATTTGCGCCACCGACGAGCATGGCACTCCGGCTGAATTGGCCGCCGCCAAGGCCGATATACCCGTGGCGGAATACTGCGCCGAACTGCACGAGGTGCAGGCCAAAATCGCCACTGATTTCCGCCTGTCGTTTGATTATTTTGGCCGATCGTCCAGCCCGCAAAACCGCGAACTGACCCAGCATTTTGCAGCTAAATTGGCCGAAAACGGACTGATCGAAGAGGTCAGCGACAAACAGGTTTATTCCAACACCGACAAACGCTTTTTGCCGGATCGCTATATCGAGGGCACCTGCCCCAACTGCGATTATGTCGGCGCACGTGGTGATCAGTGCGATAATTGCACCAAACCGCTGTCGCCCACCGACCTGATCGACCCATATTCCACCATTTCCGGCTCCAAAGATCTGGAAGTGCGCGAAACCAAACACCTGTTCCTGCGCCAATCCAAATTGCGCGATGAACTGGATAAATGGATTTCCTCCAAAACCGATTGGCCTATCCTGACCACATCCATCGCCAAGAAATGGCTGCACGATGGCGACGGGTTGCGCGACCGTGGCATCACCCGTGATCTGGACTGGGGCGTGCCTGTGCCGGATATGGAGGGCAAAGTTTTTTACGTCTGGTTTGATGCGCCCATCGAATACATCGGCGCGACGGCTGAATGGGCGCAGGCAAATGGGCTGGATGATGCGGCTTGGGAGCGCTGGTGGCGCACCGATAAAGGCGCTGATGACGTGCGTTATGTGCAGTTCATGGGCAAGGACAATGTGCCGTTTCACACCCTGTCGTTTCCAGCCACAATCATGGGCTCGGGCGAGCCTTGGAAGCTGGTTGATTACATCAAATCCTTTAACTACCTGAACTATGATGGTGGCCAGTTTTCCACCTCGCGCGGGCGCGGTGTGTTCATGGATCAGGCGCTGTCGATCCTGCCGTCCGATTACTGGCGCTGGTGGCTATTGTCCCACGCACCGGAAAATTCGGATGCCGAATTTACCTGGGAAAACTTTCAGGCTTCCGTAAACAAAGACCTTGCCGATGTGCTGGGCAACTTCGCCTCGCGGGTCACCAAATTCTGCCGTTCAAAATTCGGCGAAGTGGTGCCGGAAGGTGGCGAATATGGCGAGGCCGAAAACGCGCTGATCGCCACGCTGACGGAACGGGTTGCGACCTACAACAAGCACATGGACGCCATGGAGGTGCGTAAATCCGCGTCTGAATTGCGCGCCATCTGGGTGGCGGGCAACGAATATCTGCAAAATGCGGCCCCTTGGTCGCTGTTCAAAACTGACCCCGATGCCGCCGCCGCCTCGATCCGCTTGTCGCTGAACCTGATCCGGCTCTATGCGGTGCTGTCCGCCCCCTTCATCCCAGATGCCGCCGCCAGCCTGCTGGCCGCGATGAACACAGATGACGATGGCTGGCCCGACGATGTGGCCACCGCCCTGCAAACCCTGCCAGCGGGGCACACATTCACCGTGCCCGAGGTTCTGTTTGCCAAAATCAGTGACGAGCAACGCGAGGAATGGCAGGAGAAATTCGCAGGCAAACGGGAATAATCTGGCGCGGGGCGACTCTTGTTTGGTATCAAAGGGGAAACGCTCCGGGGGAGCGTTTCAGGCGATAATGGGCATCAGCCCATGGAACAATGATGGGGTCAAATAGAACCCAGTCGCCAATCGGGGAGTATCCCTGACGCCTTGATAAATGGCGCCACGTCCTTGCCCGCAAACAGCCCGTGATCTGTCACCAATACAGTCCGCCAGCCCCGTGCACATGCACCCAGAATATCAGTGTGCAATGTGTCCCCGACCATCACAATTCGGGCACGATCCTGTGCGACGGGCAAGGCGGTTTCAATACGTTGAAACACCGGCGCAAAGGGTTTGCCCAGAAACACCGGCATCCGGCCTGTCGCATCAGCCAAGGCATGGCCGTAATAGCCGGGATCAAGGCTGAGGCCGTATTCGCGCGGGGCGACCAGATCGGGGTTGGCGATGATCATGGGGCGCGGCGTGTCAAGCAGCGCTTGGCCCAACAGGTTTTGCCGCCCATTGGTCCACAGTGCCGCCGACAGAAACAAAAACCCGTCCACCGCGCGGTAATCATCCACGTCATCGCCCAATGTGATGCTGTCAAACGGCAAATCCGATGCCTTGTGGTGGGCGGGTGCAATCACGCCCCAACGCCTTATCGGCGAGTAATTCGCCGCGTGGTCCAACGCCGCATCCCGACTGGAAATGATTTCATCCGGCTGAAACCCATATCCAAGCCCCGCAAATCGCTCCTGCATCGCCACACGGGTGTAGGATGCCGAATTACTCAGGACAAACACCTGTTTGCCAAGATCGCGCAGCTGCTCAATCCGCGCCGCCGCCCCCGCAATCGGCCCCTCGCCCACGTTCAGCACGCCGTAAGCGTCAAACACAAAAACATCGGCCTGATCCGCGATGTCCAGCAAGCTGTCGATCTGCGCTGTCGTGTCGGGAAATTTGGCGGCAGGCAGCCGCGGGCGCAGCGTTTCATATCGGGCAAAGGCGGCGGTGGCATCCATATGTTCACATCCTAACTGTCGCGCCAATGCATCCTGTGGGCCAGCAACCGGCGCTGTGCACGCTCCGGATAGTCGGTGATAATCCCGTCCACCCCCAGCGCAATCATTGCATCCATATCCTGTGTGGTGTTCACCGTCCAGACATTGACGATCAACCCCAGTTCCCGCGCCTCATTCAGGTCCGTCTTGTTCAAATCAGCAAAATGCGGGCTCCAGACCTGCCCGCCCGCCGCCGCAACCAGACGCGGCAGGCTGGCGTCAAAATCGGCCAACACGTAGCCATCCATCCACAGCGAGCTATCATAGATGTTTTCATTCGCCGGTGTTGTGGTGGCGGGCAGAACACTCAGATACGAGCGCACGCTGTCCGGTGCCTGCAGCGCCACCTCGCGCAATATGCGCCAGTCAAAGCTCTGGATAATGCATCGCTCCAGCAGGTCATGCGCCTGCACCACCTTTAGAACGCTCAAAACCAGCGCCGAGATTGGCTGGGAATATTCCGGGTGCAACGGGTTTGATTTAATCTCGAGGTTCAGCCATATATCAGCATGCGCAGGCTGTGCCATCAATTCGGCCAACTGCGCCAGTGTCGGAACCCGCTGCCCCGTCATGAACGCCTGATCCGGATAGCGCGCGGCATAGGCTGTGCCTTTTTGCAAACCGCCCACGTCATAGGACTGTATCTGCGCCAGTGACATGCTGTTGATCGGCGCTGTTTTCGCATCCAACCACTGCCCTGCCGCATCGCGCGTCATATCCGGCATCAGATGCGGGTTGTGGGTGACGACAGGCACGCCATTGCTGGCAGACTGCACGTCAAATTCCACAGCATTTACCCCGCACTCCAGCGCATAGCGAAATCCGGCCATGGTGTTTTCCGGCATCACCCCACGCGCACCGCGATGGCCATGCAGCCGGATCACGCCAGGCCGCGCCCGCAGCGCCGACAGACGACCGGCCCCTGACATCAGCCGATCCGCTGGCCGCTGTTTTGATCAAAGAAATGCAGCGCCTCGGGTGGGGCGGAAAACCTTACCACGGCCCCCTCAGCAATGGTTTGTGTGCCCGGCAGGCTGACCACCATTTCGCTGCCAGCCCCCTCAAGAACCCCGTGGATCAACGTGTTTGCGCCCAGTTGTTCCTGCATCATAACCTTGACCTCTATTGGCCCTGCGTCATCGGCAACCAGATGTTCGGGGCGCACGCCCATTGTCATATCGCCCCCGCCAGAACCGCCCATAATCGTTGTGCCATTCTCAAGCAAAAGTGTTTCGTTCGACTGCGCCTTTACCGACAGAAAATTCATCGCGGGGCTGCCGATAAATCCGGCAACAAAAATCGAGGCCGGGCGTTCATACAGCTCAATCGGGGTGCCGAACTGTTCCACATAGCCATCATTCAGAACCATCAAACGATCCCCAAGCGTCATCGCTTCGACCTGATCGTGGGTCACGAAAATTGACGTCACCCCCAGCCGTTTTTGCAATTTGCGGATTTCCAGACGCATCTGCACCCGCAGTTTCGCGTCCAGATTGGACAGCGGTTCGTCGAACAAAAACACCGAGGGTTCACGCACAATCGCGCGGCCCATCGCCACCCGCTGACGTTGCCCGCCCGACAGCGCACGGGGTTTGCGGGCCAGATATTCGCGGATTTCCAGAATGTCGGCGGCCTCTTCCACCCGTCGCTTGATTTGATCCTTGGGAATGCCACGGATTTTCAGACCATAGGCCATGTTGTCATACACCGTCATATGCGGGTATAGCGCGTAATTCTGGAACACCATTGCGATATCGCGGTCGGCAGGCTCCAGCGTGTTCACCATCTTGTCGCCGATGAAAACTTCGCCCGCTGTCACGGTTTCCAGCCCTGCGATCATTCGCAGCAGCGTGGATTTCCCACAGCCCGACGGGCCAACGATCACCACGAATTCACCGTCGTTAATCTCGCCATTCACCCCGTGCAATATCTCAACATCGCCGTAGGACTTTAGCAGGTTATCCAGTTTAATCTTTGCCATCTTAATATCCTACTTGTCGGTTTCCGTCAGCCCTTGTACAAAGAGCTTTTGCATAAATACCACCACCAGAATGGGCGGCAGCATGGCCAACAGGGCCGTCATCATAATGATGTTCCACTGCGGGCTTGATTCAGCTGATTCCAGCATTTGTTTGATGCTCATCACGATCGTGGTCATGCTGGTGTCGGTGGTGATCAGCAGCGGCCACAGGTACTGGTTCCAGCCGTAGATAAACAGGATCACAAACAGCGCCGCGATATTGGTGCGCGACAGTGGCAGCAGGATATCCTTGAAGAAGCGCATTGGTCCGGCCCCGTCGATACGGGCACTTTCCAGCATCTCATCGGGGATGGTCAGGAACACTTGGCGGAACATGAACGTGGCCGTGGCCGAAGCAATCAGCGGGATCGACAGACCTGCGTATGTGTTCAGCATTCCCAACTTCGCCACCACTTCAAAGGTCGGCAAAATGCGCACTTCGACCGGCAACATCAGGGTGATGAAAATCATCCAGAAAAACGCCATCCGGAACGGGAATTTGAAATAAACGATGGCAAAGGCCGACAAAAGCGAGATGAAAATCTTGCCCAGCGCAATCGACATCGCCATCACCAGCGAGTTCAGCAGCATCCGCCAGACCGGCACAGCACCGCTGCCCGCATTGCCGTTATCAAACAATGTTTCCTTCATATTGTCCCAGAAATGCGTGCCGGGCCACAGCGGCAAAGGCACCTGCGTCATGCGGATTTGATCATGGGTTGCCGCTACAAAGGTGATCCAGATCGGAAAGGCGATCATCAGAATGCCCAGCAGCAGGATGATGTGGGTGGCGATGGTCAAAAGGGGGCGATTTTCAATCATCTAGTATTCCACCTTGCGCTCGACATAGCGGAACTGAACCACCGTCATTGAAATAACCAGCGCCATCAGGATGACCGATTGCGCGGCAGACCCGCCCAGATCAAGCCCGACAAACCCGTCGTTAAACACTTTGTAGACCAGAATATTGGTCGCCCCAGCAGGGCCGCCCTGCGTCACCGCGTGGACAATGCCAAAGGTGTCAAAGAATGCATAAACCGCGTTGATCACGATCAGGAAAAATGTGGTGGGTGATATCAGCGGGAACACGATGGTCCAGAACCGTTTTAGCGGCCCTGCCCCGTCTATCGCTGCCGCCTCGACTACCGATTTGGGGATCGACTGCATCGCGGCCAGATAAAACAGGAAGTTATAGGCGACCTGTTTCCAAGCTGCGGCCATAATCACCAGCCCCATGGCTTGTGAGCCGTTCAGATAGTGGTTCCAGTTCACCCCGACCATTTCCAGAAAATAGGTGATGATGCCCAGTGTCGGGTTGAACATAAACACCCACAACGCCCCCGCCAGAACAGGCGCGACGGCATAGGGCCAAATCAGTAATGTGCGGTAAATCATAGCGCCGCGAATAACCCTGTCGGCAAATCCGGCCAGTATTAACGCGAACGACATCGATATAAACGCAACCGAGATCGAGAAGAAACCGGTGCGAATGAAACTGTCCATATACTGGCTGTCGGAAAACAGCACCTCAAAATTTTCAAACCAGACAAATTCGCTGCTTAACCCGAACGCATCCTCAATCAGCAACGACTGATACAGCGCCTGACTTGCGGGCCAGATGAAAAATACCAGCGTCACAATGATCTGTGGTGCCACCAGCAAATACGGCAGGTACGAGGTTGGGAAATGGACGCGTTTTAGCACCTTGAAACTCCAGCATTAAGCGCACCGTGCCGCCCCGAAAATCAGGGCGGCACAGTAAGTTTTATCTAAGCAGGCTTACTTGACTGTCCGCTCGAACTTGCGCAGCAGGGCATTGCCACGTTCGGTAGCGGTTGCCATTGCTTCGGCGGCGGTTTTATCACCGGCCCACAGCGCTTCCATCTCTTCGTTGATCACGTCGCGCACTTGCACAAAGTTACCAAACCGGACGCCGCGCGATGCGGGGGTCGGTGCGTTCAGACTCAGCTGCTGGATGGCGGTGTCGGTGCCAGGGTTGCTGTCATAGAACCCTTGGGTTTTTGACAACTCATAGGCAGCCGTTGTGATCGGAACATAGCCGGTTTCCTGATGCCACCATGCTTGCACTTCGGGCGACGACAGATAGGTCAGGAACTTTGCAGCGCCCTTGTTTTCCTCTTCCGACTTGCCTTGCAGCACCCAAAGCGTGGCTCCGCCAATGATCGAGTTTTGCGCCTTGTCAGCAATGGCTGTGTCCAGCGGCAGCATGGTCTGGCCAAAGCTGAACTTGGCCTGATCCTTGATCGAGCCATAGTAAGCCGAGGAGTTCATCCACATGCCGCATTCACCTGTCGTGAACAAAGGCAGGCTGTCGCCACGACGGCCACCATAGACGAACAGATTACCCTCGGACATCGACGCGATGTCGTCCAGACGGTTGATCACCGCCTCGTTGGCCATCGTAAATTCAGTATCAAAACCGGCAAACCCGTTTTCTTTGGTGCCCATTTCCAGATTGTGCCAAGCCGAATAGTTTTCGACCATCACCCAGGACTGCCAACCGAACGAGAAACCGCATTTCATGCCGTTATCGACCAGCTTTTGCGCCGTCACCCTCATGTCATCCCAAGTGACCGGAACGTCGGCACCCGCAGCCTCGAGCGCGTCCTTGTTATACCACAAAACCGGAGTGGAAGAGTTGAACGGCATCGACAGCAGTTCGCCATCTGACGTCTGGTAATAGGAAATAACCGCAGGCAGGTAGTCGGATTTATCAAACGGCTCACCTACATCTTTCATCAGTTGCTCAACCGGATAGATCGCGCCCTCAGCGGCCATCATTGTGGCTGTGCCCACTTCAAACACCTGCACGATGTTCGGATGCTCGCCTGCGCGGAACGCAGCAATCGCGGCTGTCATGGTTTCAGTGTAGTTGCCTTTGTAAACCGACACGACCTTGTATTCGGATTGTGACGCGTTGAAATCAGCAGCAATTTTGTCTGTGCGTTCGCCCGTGACACCGCCCATTGCGTGCCACCACTGAATTTCGGTTTGCGCCATAGCTGACGCTGCAAAGGACATAACCACGCCCGCAACAACGGACCCTAATAGTTTGCTTTTCATAGTATTGGACCTCCCAGATCACAAAAACCTTGTTGAACAAAGCAAAGGTCAAAGAGACATTGTCGACAGCCTCCCAGCCTTTCCTATGGTCAGCAAACCACGGGTGGAAACATAATTCAATTGAAAGTTTTGTAACGTAAGTTATAGCTTTGTGTTATGATTTGGGTGGGAAACGTAGACGAAGGGGCAGGTTTTGGCCATTAGATTAAGGCAACTGGAGGCCTTTCGGGCAGTTTCCCAGTCCGGAAACATAACCCGCGCCGCAGAAAATCTGGGTGTTTCGCAGCCCGCTGTCAGTCGGCTTTTGTCCCATTTCGCCGTTGAGGTCGGGTTTGAGTTGTTCCAGCGGCGTGACGGGCGACTGATTCCCACGCAGGAATCACGCTATCTGCTGGGCGAAGTTGACAGGCTGCTCGACAGTCTTTCCCACATCGAGGAATTAACCAAAGATCTGACCGAACGCAAGGCGGGCCACCTGCGCATCGCCTGTCTGCCCGGGTTCGCCACCAGCCACCTGCCCGGCGTTGTGGCAAAGTTTCTGAAATCACGCCCCGGGGTCACCGTCACCATTGAACCGGATCGCCCCGAACGCATTCTGGAATGGATCATCGGCGAGCAATATGATTTCGGTATCACCGAAGGGTTTGCCGGCCATCCGGCGGTTGAAAGCAAACCGGTGAACATGCGCACCGTTTGTATCCTGCCAACAGATCACCCCTTGTCCACGGCATCCGAGGTTTGGCCCGAGGATTTGGCCGATGAACGCATGATCCACACGCGGCGCGACAGCCAGTTTTTCCGCGCGCTGGAAGAACAGTTCGTAACCCGCGGCATCACCCTGCCATCCTTGATCGAAGTGCGCCAATTCAACGCCGCCTGCATGCTGGTGGCCGAAGGGGCGGGCGTTTCTGTGGTCAGCGAGCTGGACGCCCGCGCCTATGAGGGCCGCGGGCTGATCATCAAACCCTTCCGCCCCCAAGTCAGCCACAACCTGACCCTGCTACAACCCATCCACACCCCGATATCGATGGTCACGCTGGAATTTATCGAGATCTTCAAGGCAAGTCTGGAGCCATATGTGGCAGATGCTTCCTAACATATCGCATTCCGCCATTGCCCCGCCTTCCCCACCTGCATTAGTATAAGCTGCAACAAAACCAACAAGAGCAGCAGCATGTCCGCAGACGACCTTCTTTCGGGCGATAAGCCCGAGAAATCCTATGACGCCTCCTCGATCGAAGTGCTTGAGGGGCTGGAGCCCGTGCGCAAACGCCCCGGTATGTATATCGGCGGCACCGACAGCCGTGCTTTGCATCACCTTGTGGCCGAGGTTCTGGACAATTCGATGGATGAGGCCGTGGCAGGCCACGCCAACCGGATCGAGATCGAACTGCACGCAGATTATTCCGTCACCATCCGCGACAATGGCCGTGGTATCCCCGTCGATCCACACCCGAAATTCCCCGACAAATCCGCGCTCGAGGTGATCCTTTGCACCCTGCACGCGGGCGGCAAGTTTTCCGGCGACAGCTATGCCACTTCGGGCGGGCTGAACGGGGTCGGCTCCTCGGTGGTGAACGCGCTATCCGACAGCATGGTGGTCGAGGTTGCCCGCAACCGCATCCTATACCAACAGCGGTTTTCGCGCGGGTTGCCGCTGGGTAAATTGGAAAAAATCGGTGCCGCCCCCAACCGGCGCGGCACCACTGTTACCTTCCACCCCGACCCTGAAATCTTTGGCGAGTTGAAATTCAAACCCTCCCGCCTGTACGAATTGGTGCAATCCAAGGCGTTCCTGTTTTCCGGCGTTGAAATCCGCTGGAAATCCGCCGTGGCGGATGGCGACATCCCGATGGAGGCCTCGTTCCACTACCCTGGTGGTCTGGCCGAATACCTTGGCGAAGTTCTGGGGGACGCTGCCACCTACGCCGACGCAGCATTCGCTGGCAAAGTCGGGTTTGGCGAGAAATTCGGCGAAGCCGGATCGGTGGAATGGGCGATCAACTGGACCCCGTCGCGCGACGGTTTCATCCAGAGCTATTGTAACACCGTCCCCACCCGCGATGGCGGCACGCACGAGGGCGGGTTCTGGACCGCCGTTCTAAAAGGCATCCGCGCTTACGGCGAATTGGTCGGCAACCGCAAAGCGGCCTCGATCAACCGCGATGACCTGACCACCGGCGGCTGTGCCCTGCTGTCCGTGTTCATCAGCAACCCGTCATTCGTTGGCCAGACCAAGGATCGGTTGTCCAATGAATCCGCGCAGAAGATGGTTGAAAACTCGGTCCGCGACCATTTTGACAACTGGCTGGCGGCCGATACCAAATCCGCCGGTGCAATCCTCGACTACCTAGTGCTGCGGGCCGAAGAACGCCTGAAACGCCGCGCTGAAAAGGAAACCGCCCGCAAAACCGCGACTAAAAAGCTGCGCCTGCCCGGCAAGCTGACCGATTGTTCCAGCAAAACCCGCGAGGGCACAGAGCTGTTCATCGTGGAAGGGGACTCTGCGGGGGGCTCGGCCAAAATGGCCCGCAACCGCAAGACCCAGGCGCTGCTGCCGCTGCGTGGTAAAATCCTGAACGTGCTGGGCGCTGCCTCCTCGAAAATCGGCACCAACAATGAAATTAACGATCTGGCCCAAGCGCTTGGTGTTGGGCTTGGCTCGCGCTTCAACCTTGACGATCTGCGCTATGAAAAGGTCATCATCATGACCGATGCGGATGTCGATGGCGCCCACATTGCAGCGCTGTTGATGACCTTCTTCTTCACCCAGATGCGCCCGATGATTGACGCGGGCCACCTGTATCTGGCCTGCCCGCCGCTGTTCCGGCTGACGCAGGGGGCCAAGCGGGTCTACTGCATTGACGAGGCCGAAAAAGCCGCGTGGATGGAAAAGGGGATCGGCGGCAAAGGCAAGATTGACGTATCGCGGTTTAAGGGGCTGGGCGAGATGGACGCCAAGGATTTGAAAGACACCACCATGAACCCCGAAACCCGCACCCTGATCCGCGTGACGATCGAGGAGGATGAACCGGGGGATACGGCGGATCTGGTGGAACGTCTGATGGGCAAGAAGCCCGAGATGCGGTTCCAGTATATTCAGGAGAACGCGCAGTTTGTGGAGGAGTTGGATGTTTGAGAGAGCACTTTTACAAATCAGCCTAAATAAAATAGATTTATGTTTTAGTTTTGTTCTATGATGACCAAAAATAAACGGGGAACAACCATGACTGCCGATGCTTCAAAAGACTTGAAAAAATTCCTTAAAGACCAAAAGTTTGCAACGGTCATGGCAGATCCTCCATGGCGATTCCAAAACCGAACAGGAAAGATCGCCCCCGAACATAAACGGCTTGCGCGATATCCGACCATGAAGCTAGACGAAATTTGCGCGCTTCCCGTGGCCGACCACTTAGAGGATCGTGCCCATTGTTACCTATGGGTTCCCAATGCCTTATTACCTGAAGGTTTACAGGTTCTTTCGGCGTGGGGTTTTGAATACAAATCAAACATCATCTGGCACAAAATCAGAAAAGACGGAGGGTCTGATGGGCGCGGCGTAGGATTTTACTTTCGAAATGTTACCGAGGTTTTGCTTTTTGGAATAAAGGGTAAGAATGCGCGCACACTGGCACCGGGGCGTAGGCAGGTAAATTTATTTGGTACACGCAAACGCGAGCACTCACGCAAACCGGATGAGCAGTATGACATCATAGAATCCTGTAGCTGGGGACCATATCTTGAATTGTTTGGGCGTGGGAAGCGCAAAAACTGGACCGTTTGGGGAAACCAAGCCGATGATGATTACAAACCAACATGGGATACTTATAAATACAACTCTGGCGTAGCAGCCGAATAATATGAGCAACTCAAATAATCTACCCTCAAGGGGGCGAATTGCAGATACTCCCGAAACAATTTCACATCTTTTTTCCGTTGTGATTCATTCGAAATTTGAAATCTATAGCTATCGTAATGCTGCCGCAATTTTATCAACAAGCTTTCCTGAACAATTCAAAGATATCTGCAAAGCTTTAGAAAAATTTTCCATCTCAAAAACAATGATCCGCTCTCCTGGGGGAAGCAAGGGGCCAATCGCCAAATACGTCGACACGCTGTTTTCCAAAGATTGGGTGGAAACACGAATTTCAGCAGATTTACATGTTATGCTTCTGGATGCAAAAAAGACTGATCATATTCTTTCCGAATATACTCGGGAGCGTTTTCTTGATGGGCACCGGATTGATTTCGTAAATGGAAAAGTCGCGCTTGATCTTGAGTGGAACAGCAAAGACCAAACTTATGACCGAGACTTATATGCCTTCTCGGCCTTTTATGACGCTGGTGCAACTGATGTTGGGGTTATTATCACGCGCGGCTCCTCTCTCGACAATAATTTCTTTCGCAGCTTAGGGAAAGTCCTCAAAGAGGATGGGACTGAAGGAAAAGAAGATGTTTATAAAAAATTTGGGGCATCAACGACATGGATGGGTAAATTGCTCTATAGGCTAGATGCTGGGCGCAATGGGGGCTGCCCCGTTCTTGCGTTTGGCATCAAACCCGAATGCGTGACTGACACCTAAAACCCCATGTTCCTAACCGGCATCCCCATCGCGATCCTCATAGCCACCATAACCGGCCTGATCTGCCGTGCCGCCGGAATGGACGGACGCGAGGCCAAGCCTAAAATCCTGATGGCAGCCCTGATCGGTCTGCTGGCAGGCGGTATCATCCCCAGCCTGCTGCCCTATCTGCTAACGCCCTAGCGCTGCAAGCTTTCCAGATAATCCGCCACCGCCAGCACTGCGGCTTTGGTCACGATCGGATCGCCCGCCGCCGTGTCCACCACCGCTGACGCACCTGTTAACAACGCGCCGAATACCGGCATCGGGTCGCCGTGGCCACGCATCTCAACCCGCCCGTCAATCTTGCGCACCACGTTAACCAGCGGAAACTCCCCGCCGTATTGCCGTGATAATCCCGTCAGATCGGGCACCGGAACGCTGATCAAAGCCGCCAGCGGGCCGTCGCCCATAGCCGCTTCACCGTGGCATCCGGCGCAATATTCCAGATAAATCCCCTGCCCGCTCGCATCTTGCGCCAATGCCGCAGTTGCGGGGATTAGGGCGGCCAATGAAAGCGCAAATAGATATCGCATCGGGTATCCTCCAGCCTGTTACAGCGCCAAGGATAACCGATCCGCGAACGACCCGACATGATCTAAAGCAATGTGCGTCATACCCCAGTGCAGGTCAGCCCTGCACCAATGCGCCGTTTTCCAGCCGCACCACGCGGTCCATTTTACCCGCCAGATCCATGTTGTGCGTCGCAATCAACGCCGATAGCCCTGTGTCGCGTGCCAGCGCCATCAGCGCTGCGAACACCTGATCCGAGGTCGCGGGGTCAAGGTTGCCCGTTGGCTCGTCCGCCAGCAGCACCTTTGGTTCATTGGCCAGCGCACGGCAAAACGCCACCCGCTGTTGCTCGCCGCCTGATAGGGCAGCGGGGCGATGGTCTGCGCGTTCCGCAACGCCGACATTGTCCAGCAGTTCCAAGGCGCGGGCCTCGGCCACCGCTTGCGACACCCCGTTGGCCAGTTGTGGCAAAACGATGTTTTCCAGCGCCGAGAATTCCGGCAGCAAATGGTGAAACTGATAGATAAAGCCAACCCCGTTACGGCGCACGTTGGTGCGTTTTCGGTCCGATTGGCCGGTCATATCCACCCCGTTGATCAGCACAGTGCCGCTATCGGCTGTGTCCAGCAGCCCCGCGATATGCAGCAGGGTTGATTTGCCGGCCCCCGACGGGGCGACCAGCGCCACGACCTCGCCCGCCGCCAGTGTCAGGTCGACACCACGCAGCACGTTGATTTCATTGGGTTTACCGTGGTTGTAGGATTTGGTGATCCCGTGTAGTTCCAACATGGGTTTACTCATACCGCAGCGCCTCGACAGGGTTCATCCGCGCCGCACGTCGGGCCGGAAAGATGGTCACGATGAACGATAGCCCCAGCGACAAACCGATCGCTGACAGCACATCGTTCAATTGCAATTTGGCGGGCAGTTTATAGATGCCGCGCACTGAAGCATCCCATACCCCGCCGCCCGATGCGCCGCTGACGAACGCAAGGATCGGGTCGAAATACAGCGCGAAAAGGCAGCCGAGGATCACCCCGAATATTGTGCCAATCAGCCCCGTCATCGCACCGCAAATGAAGAACACCCGCAGAACCGATCCCTCAGATAGGCCCATGGTGCGCAAAATCCCGATGTCGCGCCCCTTGTTTTTAACCAGCATCACAAGGCCGGAAATGATGTTCATCGACGCGATCAGCACCAGCACGGTCATCAGCACGAACATCACGTTATCCTCGACCGTCAGTGCCCGCAGGAACGACCCCGACGCATCACGCCATGTCCACAGGATGGCGCGGTCGCCCCCGGCCCGCAGCAGATCCAGCGTCAGATCGTCGATCTGCTCTGGCTCCTCGACCATCACTTCCAGCTCATCCGCCACGCCCTCGCGGTTGAAAAAGCTCTGCGCCTCGACAAACGGCATATAAATGCGGATACCGTCGATATCGTAGCGCCCGACGGAAAAGATATAGACCACCTCGTAGACATTCACCCGCGGGCTGACGCCGAATGCGGTTTTGGTGCCATTGGGCGAGATCAGCTTGATCTTATCGCCAATCCCCAGCCCAAGCGAGTTGGCAATACCCTTGCCAATCGCCACACCATCATTGAAGCGGTCAATATCGCCGCGCGCGTTTTCTCCCGATGCAATGCGGGGAATGGTTTTCAGGTCGGCCAGCGATATGCCGAACACTTGTGCGCCGGTGTTGGCGCTGCTATTATTGGCCATCACTTGGCCCTTGATCAGCGGCGCAACGCGGGTGACGCCAGCAATGGCGCGGATCGCTTCTGCCTTATCCTCGTAGCCTTGCATCACGCGAGTGGTTTGGCCCGCATCATTGACCGTGATCGAATTATAAACCGTCACATGGGCATTCGCGCCCAGAATGGTATCGACAAATTCGGCGCGGAACCCCGCGCGCACCGCCAGCGTGATAATCAGCGCCGCCACGGCCAGCGTGATACCGATCAGCGAAATCCATGTCATAATGCTGACGCCACCCTCGGCGCGTTTGGCCCGTAGGTATCGCCACGCGATCATCCATTCAAAGCGTGCAAAAGGGGCTGTCTGGCCTGCCACTGGTCTGCTCCTTGTTTTTATATACCGTGTTTTTATATACCGGATTTTGACGATATCCGCATGCATGGTCAAGGAGGCGATACCAGCCCAAGGGCCGGATGCCAATTCATCATCCTGCAATCGGCGATTGGTGGCTTCATTTAGGCTGGATCACACCACTAATTGAATTAAAACCGCCAGCTTCCCGCATAATAACTTCACGCGAGCGCAACAGTCTGCCCACATTTCAAAAATAACAAGGGGCTGTGCTAGATAACCACTAATGGGATTATCTAGCACAGCCCCATTTATTAAAGCGCGCGTTATCGTAACGCGCGCTTTAATCGTTTTGTGGGCCAAACATGACGCCACGACTATACCTTTAATATGCATCTTGTATGATTATATCAGTATCAAAGCATAATCACCGAAAGCATATGCCAATGAGCAATGACCCTTATAAAGCGCTCGGGTTAGCAAAGTCAGCCACCGACGCCGAGATCAAAAAGGCCTATCGCAAAATCGCACGCGATAGCCATCCGGACCTGAACCCGGGGGACAGCAAATCCGAAGCCAAGTTCAAGGCCGCTTCGGTCGCCTATGATCTGTTAAAAGACCCCAAGATACGCCGCCGTTTTGACGCCGGCGAAATCGACGCGTCAGGGGCCGAGAAACAGCCCGAGCGAAAATTCTATCGTGAATACGCCGAACAACCCGGCCACAGCTATCAATCCTCGCACGGGTATGAGGATTTTGGCGATATGTCGGATATGTTTGCTGACATCTTGCGTCAGCGTCAGGCACAATCGGCACATGGCGCTGGCTTTGATGCCCGTGGTGCGGATACGCGCTATATGCTCGAAGTCGAGTTTATGGAAGCCGTCAAGGGTGGCAAGAAACGCATCACCCTGCCCTCTGGTGACAATCTCGAGGTGAAAATCCCCGAGGGCACTGCGGATGGCCAAACCATCCGGTTACGGGGCAAAGGCGGTGAAGGTTACGGCAAGGGGGCACGCGGTGACGCCTATGTCACCATCAATGTGCAGGACCATAAGGTATTCACGCGCGATGGCGACGACATCCTTATCACCCTGCCGCTCACCATTGACGAGGCGGTTCTGGGCGGAAAAGTCGCCACCCCCACCATTCATGGTTCGGTCAACCTGACCATACCCAAAGGGGCCAACAGTGGTCAAACCCTGCGCCTGCGCGGCAAAGGGGTGAAACGGGGGGCTAAAACCGGTGATCAGAAAGTCGAGTTGCAAATCAAGATGCCGCCGACGGTTGACGCTGATCTGGAACAATTCATGCAAAACTGGCGCAAGGATCATGCCTATGACCCACGCGAAGGGATGACATTATGAGCCGATATTATACCGAGCAGGAAACCATCACATCCGTCACCCGCCTGACCCGTTCACGCCTGACGACCTATGTGAAACACGAGTTCCTGTGCCCGACCCAATCAGAGGCTGGCCCCGTCTATGACGCCGCCGATCTGGCGCGGATCGAGTTGATTTGCGATCTGTCGGAACAGTTTGACCTGAAGGGCGATGCTTTGGGCGTGGTGCTGTCGCTGATTGACCAGCTGCATGGGGTGCGAGGAGAATTGCGGCGGGTGATGGCGGCGGTTGAAGCACAGCCGGAAGAGGTGCGCGGCCGGATCATTGCCGCGCTAAAGGGTGGGCGATGATCCGTTTTCTTTGAAAGAAAACGAGCCGGAATTTTTCAAAAATTCCGTTTACAGCGCCGCGTAAATTTCCACCACCTTGGTCACCGCATCCTCCGGTGTCATTTCAACGTTTTCGCCGGTTTTACGGCTGGTCAATTCAACCACACCGTTTTTGAGGCCCCGCGGTCCAACCGTGATGCGCCATGGTAGGCCAATCAGGTCCATCGTCGCAAATTTACCACCGGCACGTTCATTTCGATCATCATATAACGGCTCAAGCCCTGCCGCGGTCAGCGCGCTATACAGCCCCTCGCAAGCCGCATCCGCCGCCTCGTCGCCTTGGCGCAGGTTGATAATACCACAATGAAACGGCGTCACCCCTTCAGGCCAGATGATGCCATTTTCGTCGTGGCTGGCCTCGATGATCGCACCAACAAGGCGGGATACACCAATGCCGTGGCTGCCCATATGCACCGGCACCCGCTCGCCGCTGTCGGTCACCACCGTCGCGCCCATGCTGTCGGAATATTTGGTGCCAAAGTAGAAGATTTGCCCAACCTCGATACCACGGCTGGTTTTGCGCCGTTCCTCGGGGATCGCATCAAACAGCGCCGTGTCGTGGGTCTCGTCGGTGCGGGCATATGGCGTGGTCCAGTCCTTGGCGATTTGCGCGCATTCCTCGACATTGTCGAAATCCACCTCGCGATCACCAAATTTCATGTCCAGAATGGCACTGTCGTAAAACACTTCGCTTTCGCCCGTATCGGCCAGAACCAGAAACTCATGCGTGTCCTCGCCGCCAATCGGGCCGGAATCCGCCCGCATCGGGATCGCTTGCAGCCCCATCCGCTCGTAGGTGCGCAGATAGCTGACCATGTGGCGGTTATAGGCGTGGATGGCAGCGTCATAATCGATGTCGAAGTTATAGCCATCCTTCATGAAAAACTCGCGCCCGCGCATCACGCCAAACCGTGGGCGGACCTCGTCGCGGAACTTCCACTGGATTTGATACAGCGTCAGCGGCAGATCTTTGTAGCTGTTCACATGGGCGCGAAACATGTCAGTGACCTGTTCCTCGTTTGTGGGCCCATACAGCATGTCGCGGCCGTGACGGTCCGAAATCCGCAGCATTTCAGCGCCGTAATCATCATAGCGCCCGCTTTCACGCCACAGATCTGCCGACTGGATCGTCGGCATCAGGATCGGGATGTGGCCAGCGCGAGCCTGTTCCTCATTCACGATATTTTCGATTTTTCGCAAAACCTTGAGGCCCATCGGCAACCACGAATAAATCCCCGCACTGGCCTGTTTGATCATACCGGCCCGCAACATATAGCGGTGCGAAACGATTTTCGCCTCGGCAGGGTTTTCTTTTAGAACGGGCAGGAAATAACGGCTAAGACGCATCTGGATGTAACCTTTGTGAAAAACGTAAGCATTTGCAGCCCCGTCTAGGCGATCCTGCCGCGCCAGACAAGAACCCTTGAACCCGCACGCACGCACGCCCACTTGCAACATAGCCCCCCATGGGCCAAGAAGTGTAAAGAGTGACAGGAGCAATCATGGGCCTACCCGCATCGGATCAAACGAAATACTGGGGCATCGCAACGGCGGTGTTTTTGGTGATGCTGTGGTTTTTGGGCGATGTGATCCTGCCTTTCGTTCTGGGCGGCGCGATTGCCTATTTCCTTGACCCGATCGCAGACTGGCTTGAAGCAATCGGAGTTTCGAGGATCTGGGCCACGGTGGTTATCACCGTCTTTGCCATCATCCTCTTTGTCTTGATGGCGCTGCTGATCATCCCGACGCTGGTTGAACAGACCATATCGCTGGTCAATTCTGTGCCGGAAATCTTTACCAAACTCAAAGTTTTCCTGATCGAACGCTTTCCGGCCCTGATGGACGCCAATTCAAACCTGCGCCAAACGCTCGACAGCCTGGGGGAGTCGATCCAGTCCAAAGGCGGCGAGTTGGTGAACACCGTTGTGTCCTCGGCGATGAGCCTGCTGAACATCGTTATCCTGATGGTGATCGTGCCGGTGGTGGCATTTTATATGCTGCTGGACTGGGATAATATGGTCGCCAAAATCGACAGTTTCTTGCCGCGAGACCATGCGCCTGCGATCCGGAAAATCGCCAGTGAAGTGGATCAGACGCTGTCCTCGTTCATCCGCGGCCAAGGTACGGTTTGCCTGACCATGGGGTTTTATTACGCTGTGGGCTTGATGCTGGTTGGCTTGCAATTCGGCCTGCTTGTTGGCGCGTTTGCAGGGATAATTACCTTCATCCCCTATGTCGGCGCATTGATCGGCGGGGCGCTGGCCATCGGGCTTGGCCTGTTCCAGTTCTGGGGCGACTGGGTGTCGCTGGGTCTGGTTGCAGGTGTATTTGCTTTGGGCCAAGCGCTGGAAGGCAATGTGATCACCCCCAAACTGGTTGGCAACAGCGTAGGCTTGCATCCCGTCTGGTTGATGTTCGCACTGTCGGTGTTTGGCACATTGTTCGGGTTTGTCGGCATGTTGGTGGCGGTGCCGGTTGCGGCGATCATCGGGGTGTTGATCCGCTTTGGTATCGGCCAATATCAAGAGGGGCGCTTGTATCAAGGCATTGCAGGAATGGCCGCCGAGGCCAAAACAGACGCCGAAACAGCATCCGAAGAAGACTAGTTTATGGTCCAGCAAATGACGTTCGATCTGCCCGTTAAAACGGCGCTGGGGCGCGAGGATTTCTTTATATCCCCCGCCAATGCGCTGACGGTCAAGGTGCTGGAAAACTGGCCTGACTGGCCCAGCAACAAGCTGGCCCTGATTGGGCCAAAGGGGGCGGGCAAAACCCACCTGACACAGGTTTGGGCCACAGATACCGGGGCCACGGTGATCCCAGCCCGTGACCTTGCGCATGCCGACATCCCTACTCTTGCCGAACACCCCATAGCGGTCGAGGACGTGCAGAATATCGCCACCGACATGCCCGCCCAAAAGGCTCTGTTCCATCTGCACAATCTGGCGCAGGCAAACGGCACGTCACTGCTGATCACCGGTGATGGCGCGCCAAACCACTGGGCGCTGACCCTGCCCGATTTGCAAAGCCGGATGGCCGCCACCACGATCACCACCCTGTCGCCCCCCGATGACGACCTGCTCAGCGCCGTTCTGGTCAAGCTGTTCACGGACCGCCAAATCGACGTGACCCCGAAACTGATTGCCTATCTGCTGAAACGCATGGATCGCTCATTCGACGCCGCCGGAACGCTGGTTACTGCACTGGATAAGGCAGCACTGGCCAAAGGGGGCGCCATCACCCAGAAACTGGCGGCACAAGTGCTGGACAATACCCCTGAAAATACGGCATAAGTCCCCCTTATCATTCCCAAAACCACCGGTTGCACCATGACCCATGCCGATTTCCTAAAAGCCCCGTTTGACGCGGCCACCACCCTGCCCGATGAGGACTGGGACGGCCCGAAACGGTTTTTCAACCGCGAGCTGTCGTGGCTTGCCTTCAACTGGCGCGTATTGGAAGAGGCCGAGAACCCGCGCGTGCCGCTGCTGGAACGCCTGCGGTTTCTGTCGATTTCCGCCACCAATCTGGATGAATTTTTCACCGTTCGGGTCGCGGGCCTGCAAGAGTTGGCTGATGCGGGCAACACCACACCTGCGGCTGACGGGCTGACCGCCACTCAACAACTGCTGTTGATCAACGTCGATGCGCGTGACCTGTTGCAAGCACAACAACGCGTCTGGAACGTGCTGCATGGCGCGTTGGCGGGTGAAGACATCACCCTGCTGGATGCCCAAAACCTGAGCGACGCGGATAAAGAATTCGCCGAGCAATTCTTTTTAACCCAAGTGTTTCCTGTCCTGTCTCCACTGGCGATTGATCCGGCCCATCCGTTCCCGTTCATCCCCAACGAAGGCTTCTCGCTGGCGCTAAAGCTGGAGAGCCTTGCCGACAAACGCCCGTTGCAAGCCCTACTGCCGATCCCGCACCAGATTGACCGTTTCGTTGCCCTGCCTAGCGAAGGCAATGCGCAACGTTTCCTGCCGCTGGAAGAATTGCTGCTGCTGCATCTGCACGCCCTGTTCCCGGGCTACGTGGCCAAAGGCAGCTGCACATTTCGGGTGCTGCGCAACAGTGATCTCGAGGTCGAGGACGAAGCCGAAGACCTTGTGCGCGAATTCGAGGTGGCGCTAAAACGGCGGCGGCGCGGCGATGTTGTGCGCCTGAAAATTTCCGCCGATGCCCCATCTGGCCTGCGCCGCCTGATTATTCGTGAGCTGCGTGTCGAAGAGGACGAAGTGGTCGAGATCGACGGTATGCTGGGGCTGACTGATCTGTCCGAACTGGTGCTGGATGCTCGCCCAGACCTGCTGTGGCCCAGTTTTACCCCGCGGGTGCCCGAACGTGTGCGCGACCATGAGGGTGATATGTTCGCCGCTATCCGGCAAAAGGATATGCTGTTGCACCACCCCTATGAAACCTTTGATACCGTGGTGCGGTTTTTAGAACAGGCCGCGCGCGATCCCGATGTGGTGGCGATCAAACAGACGTTTTATCGCACCTCGCGCGATTCCCCCATCGTGGCCGCCCTGTGCGAAGCTGCCGAATCCGGAAAATCCGTCACTGCACTGGTCGAGCTAAAGGCACGGTTCGATGAGGCCGCAAACATCCGCCAGTCCCGCCGTCTGGAACGCGCCGGTGCCCATGTGGTTTACGGGTTCATCAACTACAAAACCCACGCCAAAATCAGCATCGTTGTGCGCCGAGAAGGTGCAAAACTGGTGACTTACACCCACTTTGGCACCGGCAATTACCACCCTATAACGGCCCGCATTTACACCGATCTGTCGCTGTTCACCTGCAACGAGGCCTTGGGCCGAGATGCCACCAAAGTGTTCAACTACCTGTCGGGCTACGCCCACCCCGAGGGGCTGGAAAACCTTGCAATCGCGCCGCTGACCCTGAAATCCACCCTGATTGAGCGGATCAATAACGAGGCCGCGTTCGCCCGCGAGGGCAAGCCCGCCGAAATCTGGGCCAAGATGAATTCGCTGGTCGACCCCTCCGTGATCGACGCGCTTTACGAGGCATCACAGGCTGGCGTCAAAATCAGCCTTGTCATTCGCGGCATCTGTGGTCTGCGCCCCGGCATCAAAGGGCTGTCCGAAAACATCCGCGTCAAATCCATTGTCGGGCGGTTTCTGGAACACTCGCGCATCGTTTGTTTTGGCAACGGCTTTGGCCTACCCGCCAAAAAGGCCAAGGTTTACTTTTCCTCGGCCGACTGGATGGGCCGCAACCTGAACCGGCGGGTTGAAACGCTGGTTGAGGCCACCAATGCCACGGTGAAGGCCCAGATCATGGGGCAAATCATGGCGGCAAATCTGGCGGACGAGGCGCAAAGCTGGGTCTTGGCCCCCGATGGCCGCTACCTGCGCCCAAAACCCGAAACGGGTGCACATCCGTTCAATTGCCACCGTTTCTTTATGGAAAACCCGTCACTTTCGGGCCGTGGCAAGGCCGGTGCCGCCGATGTTCCGGAATTGACCCACACCAAAGATTGACGCCGCCCCCCTGCGCAAGGCAAAATGGGTGCAACTTACAGGGGATGAACACGTGGACGGAAATAACGAAGATTGGGGCCCGTTTGGACGCCCGCTGTTTGATGACCCCTCGTCACGGGCATTGTCACGGGTTGGGGTGGTCGATGTCGGATCAAACTCGGTCCGGTTGGTGGTGTTTGACGGCGCCGCCCGCAGCCCCGCCTATTTCTACAATGAAAAAATCATGTGTGCGTTGGGGGCTGGCCTGCCTGAGACCGGACGCCTAAACCCCAAGGGCCGCGCCCGCGCCTTGGCCGCAATTAAACGGTTCCAGCTGCTGGCCGAGGGCATGGACATCCCGCCGCTGACAGCCGTTGCCACCGCCGCCGTGCGCGAGGCCGAGGATGGCGCAGATTTCTGCGCCGAAGTGTTGCGCGAAACCGGTCTGGATATTTATGTGATCGACGGCGAGGAAGAGGCGCGCCTGTCAGCCCAAGGCGTGTTGCTGGGCTGGCCCACCGCCAACGGGCTGGTGTGCGACATCGGCGGCTCGTCCATGGAGTTGGCCGAGGTTGCCGACGGGCGTGTCGGACGCTGCCTTACCTCGCCGCTTGGCCCGCTAAAATTAAGCAACGTAAAGGGTGGCAAAAAGGGGCTGAAGAAACATATCAGCACCATTCTGGATGATCTGCACAGCCAGATTCCTGTGGAAAAGAAACGCCTGTTTCTGGTCGGCGGATCATGGCGGGCGATTGCGCGGCTCGACATGCTGCGGCGGGGCTATCCGCTGGCGGTGCTGCATGAATACCGGATGACGCCGAAATCAGTGATGCAAACGGTCAAGTGGATCGACGAAAATGATCTGGATGATCTACGCGCCCAGACCGGCACATCGCAAGCACGGATGATCCTTGTGCCGATCGCCTGCGAAGTGCTGAAACGTTTGGTTCGCAAATTCAAGCCGCGTGAAATCGCAGTGTCCAGCTACGGCATCCGCGAAGGCATGCTGTATGAACAAATGCCGCAAAAATTGCGCGACCGAGACCCGCTGATCGAGGCTTGCCGCTTTGCCGAAAACAAAGATGCGCGTTGGCCAGGGTTTGGCACGGGTCTGTATAATTTCATCATACCGCTGTTCAAATCGGCAGGCGCGGACCGTAAACGCCTGATTATGGCGGCCTGCTTGCTGCATGACGTGACATGGCGCGCCCATCCCGATTACCGTGCCGAGGTCTGTTTTGACAACGCCACCCGCGCCAATTTGGGCGGGCTTCGCCATCGTGAACGGGTATTTTTGGGTCTGGCCCTGCTGCACCGCTACAAAGGTTCGCGCAAAGGCACACCGTTCGAGCCGTTGGTGGAACTGTTGTCCGAAAGTGCCGCGATGGACGCCGAGGTGCTGGGCAAAGCCATGCGGTTCGGCGCTATGTTGACGGTGAATGCGCTCGATGAAATGGCCGAACTGCGGTATTTCCCCAAGAAAAAGGAATTGGAGCTGCGCCTGAACGACAAAGCCCGCGACCTGTTCGGCGAAGTGGCCGAAGCCCGGTTTATGTCGTTGGCCGAGTCTTTGGACGTTGAAACAACGATCAAAAAGCTGCGCTAGGCTGGATGCAACACCCGATATGAAACCTGTAAATATAAGAAAACTCCGGTGAATATGATAACGATTATTCTGGTTATTGCCGCTTCTCTGACCATTTTGTCCGGCCTGTTCCTGCTTGCTGTGCATTACGGGTTCAAGGCCCCTCGCATCGTCGAAAAAGGTGATCCCGGTGATTTTGGTGTAAAATTCAAACAGGTCGACATCCCCGCCAAAAATGGAACAAAACTGTTTGGCTGGCACATCCTGCAATCAACAAAACAGGCAGCGCCAACGGTCCTGATTATGCATGGCTGGGGTGTAAACGCCGAGGTTATTCTGCCCGTGGCCCTTCCGTTTTATCATGCCGGCTTTAACGCTTTGCTGGTTGATGCCCGAAATCACGGTTCCAGCGATGGCGGTGGTCATTCATCAATGCCGACATTTGCCGAAGACATCGAAAGCGGCCTTGACTGGCTAAAATCGCAACACGAAACAGGTAAAATTGCGCTGCTCGGCCATTCGGTCGGGGCTGCCGCAACATTGCTGGTGGCCTCAAGGCGCCATGATATTGATGCGGTGATCTCGATCGCCAGCTTTGCCCACCCTGAATGGTTAATGCGGCGCTATTTGCAAACCCTGCATTTACCAAGGCCGCTCATTGCCATGGTCTTGCGGTATGTGGAACGGGTAATCGGCCACCGGTTTGACGATATCGCCCCGATGAACAGTCTGTGCAAAGTAAGCTGCCCGGTTCTGCTGGTGCATGGGCAGGTGGATAAAACCATTCCGGTTTCTGACATGCACGCGATTGCAGACAATTGCGCGGGCCAGAAGGCGGAAATTCTGCTTATACCGGATGCGGATCATGATTCTGTCGACAAGCTGGAACAACATGGCGACGAACTGGTGCTGTTCCTCAAACATGCGGGGCTTTGAGGCCGCATTTGCAGGTCGACGCAAGCTGTGCCCCTAAAGCTCGATCTCGCCTTCCTCAAGCGGATCAACCTCAAGTGGGGTTTTGCGCCGGATAATGATATCGCCATTGGGCAGAACCTCGGGCGCATGGTAATGGGTGAAATCACCAAGCATTCCCTGCAATTCCGCCAATGCCGGTGCCATTTCCTCGGCCAAGCCTTTCAAATCCTTGAATGCGGGCTCCATCTCGGTCATCAGACCGCGAAGAAGTATCTTTGCGCCCTCTTCCATCAGGTTCAGGCCTTCGCCCATTTCGCCTTTGTCTTCATTACCCGCTGTGGCGGGTGACAGGGCCAAACACGCGGCAAGTGTGATCGCTGCTAAATGTTTCATATCCCTATTATAATGCATGTTGGCTGATTCTATAAGGGCCGGGCCACGGCAAAGCCTTATATATCCAGATCAATCGTCACCGGAAAATGGTCGGACGCCGCCAGTAATGCTTCGCGCAATTCTGGCATATCGTAACATTCCGGGTCCTCAAACGGATGCCAGATGCGCCAGTTCGGCCCCAGTTTTCGCAAATCGGATGACACCATGATATAGTCCAGCAGCACCGACAGATATCGTTTTTCATGCTTGATATAGAACCGCGATGTGGCCGGTTTGGCCCCCAGTTTGCGGCTCAGGATCATTTGCGCGTGCGGGTCAAACAGGCAATCCTGCCCCTCCTCGCCCAGCACAATTTCAACGCTGGAACGGCCGAACAGTTTTTCGTATTCGTCCAGCCCCGGACCGTCATTGAAATCCCCCATAACCATCACGGCATCACCCGCCGCCAAATGCGCCTCGACCCGTTGACGCAGCCAGATACATTGCGCCATCTGCTTGCGCCGGTTCTCGATCGCCTTGCGCATCACTTCGACTTTGCCGCGCGCCCCGTGCGGGGCCTTGGATTTTATATGCACCCCGATCAACCGCACCGCGGTACCCGTTTTGGTTTTCAGCGCCACCTCTAGCGGCGGTTTGGAAAAGGTAATCAATTCGGGCGCTGCATCCACATCCAGATCACGGCGAAACACCCCGTCAAAACGCGGCGCATCGGGTGAGCCTTTCTTGCCGGTCATCTCGCCTATTGGATCATGACGCGCCGTGATCACATCGGGATCATACAGCAACGATATTTCCTGCTGCGTGGTGTTGGTAAACCCCATCAGCGCCTTGCGTGTGCGCAACCCGAACCGTGCGGCAAACGCCTCAAGCGCCTTTGTGCCATTGCGCTTGCGACTGCTGTCAGGTGCCTCAATCACCATCACCGCATCGGCATCCATCGCCGCGAACACCTTGGCCAATGCCTCAAGTTGCTGCACCCGCGTTATGTTGTGACGCCGTGACCAGCCGCCATCCATCAACAGCGCCCCATCCTGATCAAACAGGCTGTCGAACCATTCAACATTATAGGTGGCAATCCGCATCACGCCGCCGCTTTCTGTATCTCGTCCCAGGCATTATTGATCGCCATCAGTCGCCCCTCGGCCAGTTTGATCGCTTCTTGCGGAACCCCCCTTGCGGCCATCCTGTCCGGATGGGTTTCACGCACCAACGCGCGATACGTCGTGCGGATTTCATCTAGCGGCGCATCCGATGCAACCCCCAACACATCATACGGGTCTGGCACAGCATCGGTGACAAATTGCGCCCGCATTGTGCGAAACTCGCGCTCCTCAAGACCAAAAATCAGCCGCACTCGATCCAGAAAATCATCCTCTTTCGGGTGATACTCGCCATCGGCAATAGCGATGAAAAACAGCCCCTCCATCAGGTCGAACAAGGCCTCGCGCCGCTCGCCAAACATCGCCACAATCCGGTGGGCGTATTCCTCAAAACCGGCCACATCTGTGCGCGCCATATTGAAAATCCGCGCCGCATTCGCCTCTTCTTCGGGGGGGATGGTGAACACCTCGCGGAATGCCGTGACCTCGTCGCGGGTCACCAACCCGTCGGCCTTGGCCATCTTTGCGCCCAGCGCAATCACCGCAATGGTGAAACCGACGGTTTGTTCGGGCGGGGTGCGCAGGCGTTCAAATACCTCGCTTAACCCCTCACCACTGGCAAGGGCCGACAGCGCATCAGCAATTCGACTCCACAAAGACATGGGCCCACGTTAACGGGTATTTTACGGGCTGTCAGGTCACGTATTCAATAGTTTTGTGACAGGGATCACTCTAGCACCCGAATGCCGTGCGGCGTTTCAATCTTGGCCCGATACGCCACCGCATCCCCTTGCGAAATGACGACCCGTGCATCGCTCAAACTCCCCGCCATGGCCGCTTTCAGCGCGAGCGCCTCGGGATGGGCAATCTCCAACCGCAACAGACGACACTCCACGTCAGGCAACCGCGCCGCCGGATGCGCTGCCCCTTCCCACTGGATCAGCGCCGGATAGGCATTGCCAAACGGCAATTTACCGTTCGTAGGCACCGCCATCCGCCAGCGCAAATCCGCCCGGCTCAAGGCAACAGGCACACCTACCCCATCAGGGCTTGCATCAATTGCTGCCTCCAGATCGTCGGTGCGGCAAATCCAGTTGGTCAGCTGTGGAGCACCGGTAAAATTGTCCAGATCAAACCAGCGCGGATGATCCGGACCCGCCGCGTCGGGATTGATCGCAATCACCTCCAGATACACATCCCCCAAACCCAGCAGCCGGTTGTGCGTGCCCATCAACGGATGCTTGCCCCCCCCCGCCAGATCCACGCCCAGAGCCTCTTCAACAGCCGCCACACCCGCATCCAGTGTTGCCGCGCCCACAGCCAAATGATCAAGTTCCAACATTTCAACCCCTTCTTCTTGCCCTAAATACCTCCCGCGCGGAGCGAATAGAATCCCTTACTCGACCTTCGCCTCACGAATGATCCGCAAAATATCCTGCGCTGCCTCGGGGATGTTCGTGCCCGGCCCGAATATAGCCTTCACCCCGGCCTTATAGAGAAAATCATAATCCTGCTGCGGAATAACCCCGCCGCAAATCACAATGATATCCTCGGCCCCAGCCGCTTTCAGCGCCTCAACCAGCTTGGGTGCCAGCGTCTTGTGTCCGGCGGCTTGTGATGAAATCCCGACCACATGCACATCATTATCCACCGCATCCTGCGCCGCCTCCTCCGGTGTCTGGAACAGCGGGCCAACATCCACGTCAAACCCGATATCCGCAAATGCTGTGGCAATTACCTTGGCCCCGCGATCATGGCCGTCCTGCCCCATTTTCACCACCAGCATACGTGGGCGACGCCCCTCTTCCGTAGCAAAATCCTCAACCGATTTCTGGATTGCGGCGAACCCTTCATCACCTTCATAAGCCGCGCCATAGACGCCGGCCAATGTCTTCACCTCGGCACGGTGCCGCCCGAATGTTTTCTCCATCGCCATGCTGATCTCCCCTACAGTTGCGCGTGCCCGTGCCGCGTCAATTGCGATTTCCAGCAGGTTGCCCGTGCCCGAAGCCGCCGCCGCTTCCAGTGATTTTAGTGCTGCATCGCACGCCGCCTGATCACGTTTAGCCCGAATATCGGCCAGTCGCGCCACTTGATTTTCACGCACCGCCACATTGTCCACATCCAAAATGTCGATCTCGTCCTCAACCTCCAGTCGGAACTTATTAAGCCCAACAATCACATCATCGCCGCGATCCACCGCCGCTTGACGCTTTGCCGCCGCTTCCTCGATCCGTAATTTGGGCATGCCCGACGCCACCGCTTTGGTCATGCCGCCCATCGCGTCGACCTCTTCGATAATCTTCCACGCCTCCTCGGCCAAATCCGAGGTCAGTTTTTCAACGTAATATGACCCCGCCAGCGGGTCGATCACATTGGTCACGCCGGTTTCATTTTGCAATATCAGTTGGGTGTTACGCGCGATACGGGCCGAAAAGTCGGTCGGCAGCGCAATGGCTTCGTCAAAGGCATTGGTGTGCAGCGATTGGGTGCCGCCCAGCACCGCCGACATCGCCTCGTAAGCCGTGCGCACGATGTTGTTATAGGGGTCTTGTGCTTGCAGCGACACGCCCGATGTCTGGCAATGGGTGCGCAACATCAGGGATTTTTCGCTTTTCGGATTAAACTCCGACATGATTTTGTGCCACAGGAACCGCGCCGCCCGCAGTTTGGCGGCCTCCATGAAAAAGTTCATACCGATGGCGAAAAAGAACGACAATCGTCCGGCAAACGCATCCACATCCATGCCCCGCGCCAGCGCCGCACGCACATATTCGCGCCCATCCGCCAGCGTGAAAGCCAGTTCCTGCACAAGGTTCGCGCCCGCCTCTTGCATGTGGTAGCCCGAGATCGAGATCGAGTTGAATTTCGGCATCTCGGCCGAGGTGAATTCAATAATATCGCTAACAATCCGCATCGAGGGTTCGGGCGGGTAGATATAGGTGTTGCGCACCATGAATTCTTTTAGAACATCGTTCTGGATCGTGCCTGACAGGGCTGCGCGATCAACCCCCTGTTCTTCGCCCGCCACAATGAAACTGGCCAGCACCGGAATAACCGCACCGTTCATCGTCATCGAAACCGACACCTCGCCCAGCGGGATGCCGTCAAACAGGATTTTCATATCCTCGACGGAATCGATCGCAACGCCCGCCTTACCGACATCGCCAACCACCCGTTCATGGTCAGAATCATAGCCGCGATGGGTGGCCAGATCGAAAGCCACCGAAACCCCTTGTTGACCCGCCGCCAGCGCACGGCGATAGAACGCATTGCTTTCCTCCGCGGTGGAAAATCCGGCGTATTGGCGAATGGTCCATGGGCGCCCCGTATACATGGTGCTGCGTGGTCCGCGGGTAAACGGCACCTCGCCGGGCATCGAGCCCATATGGTCCAGCCCTGCAGCATCGTCCGCCGTATAAACCGGCTGCACGGCAATACCCTCGGGCGTTTGCCACGTCAGATCGTCCAGCGTGCGCCCGCGCAGTTCTTTTTCTGCGCGCTTGGCCCATGTCTCTTTCTTCTTGGTCATTGGTCTGTCCTCTTTATGCTTTCAGTGGCCGCAGATTTATCTCTGCTTATCCTCATCCTGAATTGTCTTCATATCTTGCAATGCCGTCAGCGCCGCTGCGCAGCCATATGATGTCTTCGTCATACTGGGCTTGAAAAGCGGCTATTTGGTGCGCTTCATACGGTTGCCAACGCAATGTGCCATCCGGAATTTTTGTGGCAAGGGCGGTATGGCCGCCATCCTGCAACACCTGTCGGAGTTTAGCGCACCCCGCCGAGGCATTATGCCACTTATTTTGCCCGCGCATCTGCTTTGGCACAATTCCCCCATTTAACAACGCCAGTTGGTCATTCATGCGACCAGTCATCGCTTCAAACGGCCAAACCACCAGTTCGGCAGATGGGAATACGCCAGCAATTTCAGTAATGACATCCCGCCAACGGCGCGGTTGTGTTACCAAACGATCCATTTCTTGTTTGCTCGGTATTATACGGCCCCTTTCAGTAAGAGAGGCCAGAACAGACGCCCAGTACTCTTCATATGACCGTATTGATATCGCCACCCGTGTGCAACGGGCCTCAAGCCCATCAGCAAATTGCTGTAATCGATCTTGCGTTTCCGCGTATAGCTGACAATTTGAAAGATTGCCCCACATTGTGCCAATCATGTTTTCTTCGCTAATGATCAGGGATTTGACCCCTTTCATTTCAAGCCGGTCCAACGCCTTCCGGATCAGATCGCAAGAGCGTTTTCCATGAAGTGTCTCTTCATTTGTCAAACGGTTCGGCCTTTTTTCAAGGCCGGCAAATAATCCCGCGCGCGTCTGCTTTGGCCCCCAGAACTCGGTGCCAATTTCTGCCAGATTATCACGGTTCTCTTCCAGATACTTCTGAAGAGTAGTTGTGCCTGTTCGGTGGGCTCCGAGATGTAGCGTAACGTCCACGAACTCATTACTCCGCCATTAAGGGCAGCTCATGCTGCCCTGAAATGACCTTGCGGAATAAAGCGCGGCTTTGCTTGGCGGCGCAAACCGGCTGCACGGCAATACCCTCGGGTGTTTGCCACGTCAGATCGTCCAGCCTGCGCCCGCGCAGTTCTTTTTCTGTGCGCTTAGCCCACGCCGCTTGCTTCTTGGTCATGGAAATGTCCTCTTTCCGTTTGCACCGGCCGCAGATGTATCCCTGCTGGTCCGCTGTCTGAATTTTCTACATAGGTCGCAATGCCGTCAGCGCCGCCACGCAGCCATTCGATATCTTCGTCATATTGTGCCCGAAAACCTGCAATGTGATGGTCACCAAAGGGCTGCCAACGGGTATTATCATCCGGCAATGCCGCCGCATGCCCCATCTCGCCCCGATCAACCAGCACCCGTCGCAGTTTTGCACAGCCCGCTGACGCGTTGTGCCAATCCCGTCGCCCGCGCATCCGCTCCGGCACCGCCCCGCCATTCAACACCGCCAATTGGTGATCGCCCTGCCCTATCATCCCTTCAAACGGCCAAACCACCAGTTCAGCCGCAGGAAATACCGATGCAACCTCGTGGATAACATCGCGCCAGCGACGCGGTTGCGTCACCAGCCGGTCCAGATCCTGAATCTCCGGCATCGGCCGCCCCCGTTCAACCATAAAGGCATATACAGACGCCCAGTATTTGTCGTAAGACCGGATCGAGATCGCCACCCGTTTGCATTTAAACCCGAAAGCCCCCGCAAACCGGTCCAGCCGCGCCCGCGCATCAGGGTAGAGCCTGCCGACAGACAGGTTATCCCACATCGCGCCGATCATGTTTTCCTCACTGACAATCAGCGATTTCACACCGGCAATCTCCAGCCGTGCCTGCTCCATCCGGATCAAGCCGGACGCGCGTTCCCCGCGCAACACTGCTTCATGTGTAATATTTGCAGGGTTTTTGACCATACCGCTGAACAATCCAGCCCGTGTCCGGTTCGGCCCCCAGAATTCCGTGCCGATCCCGTTCAGATTATCACGGTTATTCTCCAGATACTTTTGAAGGGTCGTTGTGCCGGTGCGGTGAGCACCCAAATGCAGGATAACGTCCACGAAATGTACTACTCCGCCTGAAAAGGCAGCCCATGCCGCCCGAAAATGGTATTTAGGCCCCGACATTAGACCGACACCATGATCAGAGGATTAACAGCAACATATTTTCGCAGGCAGACAATTTGCCCCTTCGCAATGCCTTGAAACATGCCTATATCAATCAGGTCAGGAGACCCGATGAAACAGCTTTTCGCCTTTGTTATTGCGGTATTTATTCCAAATTCCACCCTTGCCCAGACGCAAGAGGTTGCGGCACCGGATGAACCCGTCGCCGCGCCTATTACGGCCACAATTGATACAAATTTGAATAATTTTCTATGGGTTGCGCGTCCCATAATTGTTTTTGCTGACTCGCCAGCAGATCCACGGTTCAAGAAACAAATGGATTTGCTGGCTGAATTGCCTGATGAATTAGCCCTGCGCGACGTGGTCGTGATCACCGACACAGACCCAAGCGCCGATACCCCTTTGCGCGAAGAATTGCGCCCACGCGGGTTTATGCTGGTGCTGATTGGCAAGGACGGCACGATTTTATTGCGCAAACCTATCCCCTGGACCGTGCGCGAATTGACGCGCTCCATCGACAAACTGCCCGCCCGCCAGCAGGAAATACGCGACCGGCGTGACACGACGGCGCAATAAGCATTCTGTTCTGCGCCGCCAAACCTCATTCCAGTCCCGCCTCATAGTCAAAATGCGTCAGCGGATGCAAGGTTGGCACCCATTGGTGCAGGGCCTCCAGAATCTGTGGCACATACGCAGGCGAGGTTGCATAGAACACGACCTTATCACTGCCAACAAACCCGCGCTTTTCATTCAAGGCAAAGGTGCCTATCCGCACCCAATCCGCACCAACCGCATTGGCCATCCATTCATCATAGATCATCGCAAAAGGAACATTGTGCCGTTCTGCCAACGGCCCGGCCCATCCCGATTTCGAGTTGGAAACCCGCAGCTTAAGTGCCTCGGTTGATCCAAGGCCATAGAGATCCAGAATGTAATCGGGATTACCCCAAGAAACCCAACCCAGATCATTCAACGCGACCGGGGTCTGCATATAGGTTTTGGCAAAAACCGCCATTTGGCGTTGCTGCAAAAAGATCGAGCGGGCCGAAACCGGAAACTGAACCACAATTTGCCTTGTGTAGACCCCCAGCGGAATCAGCAAAATTACAACGGCTATGATCCCGCCTCTGCGATCAACTACCTGCGGCAACAGGACAAGCAAACCCGCCGCCAGAACCGCCAGAATGTAATGCTCATAGCGGTCCATCCCGCCGATTTGGCCGAACATCAGATGCGCCATCGTAGCAGCAATCAACACGGCCCACAATTTTTGCATCGGTGTATTGCGTAACCGGCCCGACATCAGCCGCATAATCACCAACCCACCGATGGACAGCGCCAGCACAGTCCCGCCGGGTTTCATAACATTGGCTATAAAGGTGACA
>Ga0190303_1000038_pt1 | contig 55369 bp, 56 predicted proteins | sample 48700701_MG_FD_161672 | JGI IMG/M metagenome (GOLD analysis project Ga0190303, IMG submission 161672) | Hydrothermal vent sediment bacterial communities from Southern Trench, Guaymas Basin, Mexico - 4870-07-0-1_MG | ecosystem: Environmental > Aquatic > Marine > Hydrothermal vents > Sediment ... | reverse complement strand
GACCCCGAAGAAGAAATGGACGCAATGCACGCGGCCCTGTTCACCCGCCCGCATGTGACCAAATTGCGCTGCCGCCATTTGGGGCGCCACATTATGCAGGACATGATCCATATGGACATCCTGCAACCGCTGCTGGAAACGGCCGGTGATGGCGGTGATATTGCCAACCATTTTCATCGCCTGTTTCGGGCGCGTCACGCCTATTCACCCTATTTGCGTCGCCTGCTGATGCGGCTGGAGGATGACGACCGCTCTATGTTGTCCGGTCTGTTGTGTCGCAATGTGGTTGGCCGGATGAAAGCGCCGCGGTTCCGCCGCCGCCTGAACGCAATCGAATCCCGATTGACCGAGTCTGGCCGAAGCCTGCCCAGACAGCGCAAGACCGTTCCGGCCGAGTAATTTGCAGATTTCATTGCAACCTTAGCAATTTATTTAGAATTATCATGAAATCTGGCCCTGTAGAACAAACAGGGGATATCCATGCTGCGAAATCAATTGCCTGCCGATGAATTGGCCCATGTCCGTGATGAAATCCGTGCCTTGCGGGCGCGCGAGATCGAATTGCGCAAATGTTTCACCGACGATTGCGACAATGGCCTGTACGAGGGATTTGACTTTGATGTGGTGGTGCGTATCCAGCAACGCCGCGTGTTGAACAAGGATCGTTTGCCAGCCGCCATTCTAAATGACCCGCAATATTTCGATACTAAATTTTCGCCCATTGTGCGGGTTGTACCCCGCGACGAGCCACAATTGCCGCTGGGGTTTGCGGAGACAGATATTATCGCATCTGGCGACAGTTTTGAAGTTGTCGAGGCGTGGACGCAGGCACCCGTGATAGGTAAAAATCTGCCCGCCTGACAATTAGGCGTGGCTTGGGACGCACAGATTGTGTAATCCATCCTCGTAATGATAGATCAAATCACCCTCCACCGCCCCGATGACTGGCACCTGCACTTGCGCGATGGCGCAATGCTGGCCGCCGTGTTGCCCGAAACCACGCGCCACTTTGCCCGCGCCATCATCATGCCCAATCTGGTGCCCCCTGTGGTCACCGGCGTGGATGCCGCCGCCTATAAGGCGCGGATCATGGCGGCGATGCCGGATGGCTCCGATTTCACCCCGTTGATGACGCTCTATCTGACCGAGGACACGGATGCCGATGATGTGGCGGCGGCGCATGCCTCTGGCTTGATTTCAGCGGTGAAACTCTATCCGGCCGGGGCGACAACAAATTCCGCGTCAGGTGTCGCGGATTTTGACAAGGTGCGTGGTGTGCTGGAGCGCATGGCCGAAATAGGCCTGCCGCTCTGTGTGCACGGTGAAGTCACAGATGCCGACATCGACATTTTTGACCGCGAGGCGGTGTTCATCGACCGCGTACTGGACCCGATCCGGCGCAAAACCCCTGATTTGCGCGTGGTGATGGAACATATCACCACCTCAAACGCGGTGGAGTATGTAACTGCAGCTAATAATAATCTGGCCGCTACCATCACCACCCACCACCTGATTATCAATCGCAACGACATTCTGGTCGGTGGCATCAAGCCGCATTATTATTGCCTGCCGGTTGCCAAACGCGAGAGCCACAGATTGGCCTTGCGCAGCGCCGCCACCTCGGGGGATGCGCGGTTTTTCCTTGGCACCGACAGCGCCCCGCATACGGACCCCAATAAACTCAGCGCCTGTGGCTGTGCGGGCTGTTTTACCGCCCCCAACACCATGCCGATCCTTGCACATGTGTTCGAGGACGAGGCCGCACTAGAGCGGCTGGAAGGCTTCACATCCCTGCACGGCCCCGCGTTTTACGGCCTGCCGGTGAATGAGGGCACTCTTACTCTGACCAAGGGCACCCCTGCCCCGATGCCCGAAAAACTGATCACCGCCGAGGGCGAAGTCACCGTGTTTGACCCCGGATTTGATCTGTTGTGGCAAGTCGACCCCTGATGTTATCATTGTTCCATAAATATCCGCGCCGCAGGCATAAATGTTTTCTTGCCTCCGGCGGGGATATTTAGACAAAAAAGAAACGCAAAAAGGTCCCCGTGATGATCCCGTCTACGTTCCCTCCAAAAGAAGAGATTGCCCGCCTGACAGCGCGTATGTTACTCGAGATCAAGGCGGTGCATTTCAATGCAGACGAGCCGTTCACGCTGGCCTCGGGCCTGCCCAGCCCGACCTACATTGACTGCCGCACCCCGATTTCACACCCGCGCATCCGTTCAACCATGATGGATTTCATGGTCACCACCGTTATGCGCGATGCGGGGTTCGAGGCGTTTGACAATATCGCTGGAGGCGAAACAGCCGGCATTCCTTTTGCTGCCCTTGTGGCCGAACGGATGGGCCTGCCGATGACTTATGTGCGCAAGAAACCTAAAGGATACGGACGGGGGGCACGTATTGAAGGGGAAATGCGCGAGGGGCAGAATGTTTTGCTGGTCGAAGATCTGACCACTGATGGCGGCTCAAAACTGTCATTTGTCGATGCGATTCGGGAAACCGGTGCCAATTGCGCCCACACAGCGGTGATATTCTATTACGACATTTTCCCCGAAACCAAGAAAACCTTGAGCGATCACGGAGTTACGCTGCACCACTTGTGCACATGGTGGGATGTCCTGGCCGAGGCCAAGACGAGCAAGGCCTTTGATGCGGGCACCCTGAACGAGGTCGAGAGCTTTCTGACCGCCCCTAGGGAATGGCAGGCCGCGCGAAAAAAATAACGGGCATTTAATGCATTTTTCGTGTATATTGGGGCACCAAGAACGATATACACCAGATATAGACCGAACTATCTATCCACAGGTTTATACAATTTGCGCTGGCCATGGTGCGTGGATTAAACAAATCCGGCAAGACGGTTGGGTGGACAAATGGGTGAGACATGAACGAAATTACACCGGTCAATTCAGGTCAGGACACAGCGGGCGACAGCGCAGGCATCACCGATGTCCTGCCCCATAACGTCGAGGCTGAACAACAGCTGCTGGGCGCGATCCTGACCAATAACGACATTTACGACCGCATCGCGGCGATCATCGGCCCGCAGCATTTCTTTGAGCCTGTGCATGCCCGCATCTATGAGGTTGCCGCATCCCGCATTGCCAAGAACAACCTTGCCTCGCCCGTTACGCTAAAGGCGTTTTTAGAGGATGACGAGGGCCTGAAAGAGCTGGGCGGCCCCGCCTATCTGGTGCGCCTTGCGGGGGCGGCTATTTCCGGCTTTGCGGCGCGGGATTATGCCCAGATGATCTATGATCTGGCGATCCGGCGCGAATTGATCGGGCTGGGGCGCGACATTTCGGACAAGGCGGCGAAGGTCGACATTGCCTCCGAGCCAAAAGAGCAAATCGTCGAGGCCGAACAGGCGCTCTATGCGCTGGGAGAGCAGGGCCAGACCGACAGTGGGTTTCAATCGTTCCTAAAGGCCGTCACTGACGCAGTGAACGTGGCCAACGCCGCTTACCAGCGCGATGGCGGTTTGGCGGGGATTTCCACCGGCCTGACCGATATGGACAAAATGCTGGGTGGCTTGCACCCCTCGGACCTGCTGATCCTTGCGGGACGCCCCTCGATGGGGAAAACCGCGCTGGCCACCAACATCGCCTTTAATATCGCCAAGGCCTATCAAAAGGGCATCCGCCATGACGGCACCGAGGGGGCGGTAAATGGTGGTGTTGTCGGGTTTTACAGCCTCGAGATGTCGGCCGAACAGCTGGCCGCGCGTATTTTGTCCGAAGCCTCTGAGGTGCCAAGCGACCAAATCCGCCGTGGTGACATGACCGAAGAGGAATTCCGCCGCTTTGTCGAGGCGGCCAAAGACCTGGAAGCCTGCCCGCTGTATATCGACGACACGCCTGCCCTGCCAATCAGCCAATTGGCGGCCCGCGCACGGCGGCTGAAACGCACCCACGGGCTGGATGTGCTGATCATTGATTACTTGCAACTGGTGCGCCCTGCCACCGCCAAAGACAGCCGTGTGAACGAGGTATCCGAGATTACTCAGGGCCTGAAAGCGATTGCCAAGGAGCTGGAAATTCCGGTGATCGCCCTGTCGCAGCTCTCACGGCAAGTGGAAAACCGCGACGACAAACGCCCGCAACTGTCTGACTTGCGCGAATCCGGATCAATCGAGCAAGACGCCGATGTGGTGATGTTCGTTTACCGCGAGGAATATTATAAAGAACGTGAAAAACCCGGCGATCACGAGTTGGAAAAGATGGCCGCGTGGCAGACCGAAATGGATCACCTGCACGGCAAGGCCGAGATCGTGATCGGCAAGCAGCGCCACGGCCCGATTGGCCATGTAGAGCTGTCGTTCGAGGGCCGGTTCACTCGCTTTGGCAATCTGGTCAAGCCGTGGCAGCAGCGCGGCGATGGCGAGGACAGTTTCTAGGGTCAGGACCCTCATTTTTCCTTGCCCGCAAATACCGATATATCAGACACAGATGTGCCAAACAGATCAACGTTATAGATATCGACCACCCCGGAAACTGCTGAAATATCCGCGGCTTTTGTCTCTTTCAAATTCAGTGTTTGCAATATGGTCATTCCGGCGATTGCCTAGATATCCGTCACACCGGTTTTGCTCTGTTGCAGTGACTTCATCGTCACGATTTTGGCAAGTGGCGCGATGTCTGGCACCGCTGTTTCACTGATATCCAGACCGCCCAGAATTGACATATCTACCAATGGTGCAAGGTCAGAAATCCGGGTTCCCTTTACATAAAACCCATACAGATTTCTCAAAAAAATAAACTCGGGAGTGGTCCCGAAAAACCAAAAACTGCGTAATTGTAGCCGCGTAATCTGTGCAACATGCGGCCCAATTCATACAGGATCAAGCCGCCTCTCGCGTGTTTCCACTTGACCTTGCCCGCCTGCCCGTCAAAAACCCCCTATGGGAAGTGCTACATTAACAATTGATCTGGATGCGATCGCCGCCAACTGGCGGGCGCTGGACGCGATGACGGATTGCGAAACGGCGGCTGTGGTCAAGGCCGATGGCTATGGTCTGGGTGTCGGCCGTGTTGCCAAGGCATTGGCGCAGGCTGGTGCCACCAAGTTTTTCGTAGCAGTGGCCGAAGAAGGTGCTGCGGTGCGCGATGCCGTGGGGCCGGACGCAGAAATTCTGGTGTTTGGCGGCCATATGCGCGGCGACACCGATATGATCAGTGACCTGCACTTGGTCCCGATGCTGAATTCGCTGGACCAGTTGACCCGCCATTTCGAGGCCCTGCCAAATGCCCGCTTCGGCATCCAGCTGGACAGCGGTATGAACCGGCTAGGGATGGAGGCCGTCGAATGGGACGCGGTGCGCGACATCGTTCTGGCGCAAAACCCCGTGCTGGTGATGAGCCATCTGGCCTGCGCGGACGAGCCAGAGCACGCGATGAACGGCCAGCAACTGGCCGCGTTTCGCGCCATGACGGATGGCATTACGGCGCCCCGCTCATTGGCGGCCACAGGCGGTATTCTACTGGGGCCTGAGTATCATTTTGATCTGACCCGCCCGGGTATTGGCCTATATGGTGGCCTGCCGTTTGCCGCCGCCCAACCTGTCGCCACCCTGTCATTGCCGGTGATCCAGACCCGCGATCTGACGGCGGGCGAAACCGTGGGCTATGGCAATGCGTGGACCACCAACACCACCGCAACAATCGCCACCCTGTCAGGCGGCTATGCCGACGGGTTGATCCGCGCCCTCTCGAACGGCGCGACATTCTGGGCCAATGACATTGCCTGCCCGTCTGTGGGCCGCATATCTATGGACCTTATTACAGTTGATATCAGCCACTTACACGAGGTTCCTCATCACCTTGATATCCTTGGACCACAGCAAAGCGTCGATGATCTGGCAGCAATGGCTGGCACCATCGGCTATGAAATCCTGACCTCATTGGGTCCACGATATACCCGCCGCTATACGGGCGGATTCTCTGGAGGATTTGCGCAATGACGCTGCTTGCCCCCGTCGCCACGCTTGGGCGCAATACTATGAGCATGCTGGCCGCCATTGGCCGGATTGCGATGTTTTTCGCCCAGACAATCGGCCATATGCTGCGCCCGCCGTTCTATTTCAAAGAATTCGGCCATGCCCTGCTGACCATCGGCTATTTCAGCCTGCCGGTTGTGGGACTGACCACCTTTTTCACTGGCGGCGCTCTGGCCTTGCAGATTTACGCCGGCGGCGCACGGTTCAACGCCGAATCCGTGGTGCCCTCGATCGTTTCCATCGGCATGTTGCGCGAACTTGGCCCGGTTTTGGGCGGGCTGATGGTGGCCGCGCGGGTCGCATCCTCGATCGCTGCTGAAATCGGCACCATGAAAGTCACTGAACAACTGGACGCGCTGGTTACCCTATCAACCCATCCGATGAAATACCTGACCGTGCCACGGGTGCTGGCCGCCACCATTGCGGTGCCGGCGCTGATCGCAGTCGGCGATAGCATCGGCATCATGGGCGGCTATATCATCGGGGTGACGCGGCTGGATTTCAACTCGGCGGTTTATCTGAAGAATACCGTTGATTTCCTGGAGAGTTGGGACATCATATCGGGCCTGTTGAAAGGCGCGGTTTTCGGGTTTATCGTGGCGTTGATGGGCTGCTACTATGGGATGAATTCCCAGCGCGGCGCAATGGGCGTTGGCCATGCCACCAAATCGGCTGTTGTGGCGGCCTCGATCCTGATCCTGGCCTCCAATTACCTGCTAACAGAGTTGTTTTTCTCCGCATGATTACGCTTGATAATGTCCACAAGGCGTTTGGCGCCAACAAGGTTTTGCAGGGGGTTAACCTGACCATCCCGCGTGGCGAAAGCATGGTGATCATTGGTGGGTCGGGCACGGGTAAATCGGTGGCGCTGAAATCCATTCTGGGGCTGGTAACGCCCGACAGCGGCACCATCACCGTGGATGGCCAAGACGTGACCAAGGTAGAGCGTGACGCCTTCCTTGCCCGTTTTGGCATGCTGTTTCAGGGGGGCGCACTGTTTGACAGCCTGACCGTCTGGCAAAACGTCGCCTTTCGCCTGCTGCGCGGTTCCCTAAAGCGGCCCAAAGACGAGGCCCGCGAGATCGCCATTGAAAAACTGCGCCGTGTCGGGCTGAAACCCGAGGTCGCCGACCTGTTCCCCGCTGAGCTGTCCGGCGGTATGCAAAAACGCGTCGGGCTGGCCCGTGCCATCGCGGCCGAGCCCGAAATCATCTTTTTCGACGAGCCCACCACGGGGCTGGATCCGATCATGGCGGGCGTGATTAACGAATTGATCCGCGAGATCGTGGTGGAAATGGGTGCCACCGCCATGACCATCACCCACGATATGAGTTCAGTGCGCGCTATTGCCGATAAAGTGGCGATGCTGCACGACGGGGTGATCCAGTGGACCGGGCCTGTGGCCGATATGGACGACAGTGGGGACCCCTATCTGGACCAGTTCATTCATGGTCGCGCCGAGGGGCCAATCGAGGCTGTGAGGTAGATATTGTTGTCAAAATAGAAACAATCGTCAGCTCCTGCGCCGCATTGTCCACCCCCCCCTTAACCATTAACTAATTCCTCACTATTCTTTAACGAGTGCCCATGGCGCCCAAGCCTGCGGAATAACCCTATAGGGCAGGATTTTATGGCTTCAAGGATTGCGGTGCGCACCGTTGCTGCATAAATGCTAAGGCAGGGCGCGTTTTGCCCTGTTATGCGGACGGATATTTATTGTGGCCACTTTCCTAAAATTCGCCAACCTGTCGCTGATCATCCTGTTCCCCATCGCGTGGTTCGCGCCGATGTTGCGGGCGGGGTTCATGCCGTTTTTCTTTGGCCTTGACGAAATATCGGTGATCACGGGGCTGCAGAGCCTGTGGGAATCCGATGTGTTCCTGGCCTTGCTCGTGACGTTTTTCGCCATCTTCGCCCCCTATATGAAAACCATCGGGTTGGCGTTGATCCATTTCAACCTGCTGCATCGCAAGGTGCTGCCGGTGCTGCATTTATTAGGAAAACTGGCGATGGCCGATATTTTCCTGATTGCGCTGTATCTGGTAGTGGGCAAGGGAATTGGCGTGGGTCAAATTGAAACCGCGTGGGGGTTATACCTGTTTACCGGCTGCATTCTGGCGTCGTTGGCTATTTCATTTCTCGCGGAAAAACGCAAAAGGTCTGCTTGATGTAGCGCCAAAGCTAAGGCACAAGTGCCTATGGCGAAACAAAACACCTTCACCTGCAATTCTTGCGGCGCATCCTCGACCAAATGGTCGGGCCGTTGCGAGGCGTGTGGCGCGTGGAATTCGATCACAGAAGAAGTGCCGCTGTCGGCTGGCCCCACGAAAAAGTCGCTCGGCGGTAAACGTGGCCGCTCGATCCACCTGTCCGACCTGTCCAGTGACGAGGCACCACCACCGCGCACCCTATCCGGTATGCCGGAACTGGACCGTGTGCTGGGCGGCGGTCTGGTGCCGGCCTCGGCCGTTCTGGTTGGCGGTGATCCGGGCATCGGCAAATCCACCCTGTTGTTGCAAGCCGCTGCCAGTTTTGCAGGTAAGGGGCTGAAAGTCATCTATGTTTCCGGCGAAGAGGCCAGCGCACAAATCCGGATGCGGGCCGACCGTCTGGGGCTGCGCAATGCCTCCGTGCAACTGGCCAACGAGACCAACCTGCGCGATATCCTAACCACGCTTGAGGCCGAAAAACCCGATCTTGCGATCATCGATTCGATCCAGACCATGTGGGCCGATAATGTTGAATCAGCGCCAGGCAGCGTGTCACAGGTACGGGCCGCCGCGCATGAGCTGACCACATTCGCCAAACGGCGCAATATGTCGGTAATTTTGGTGGGCCACGTCACCAAGGACGGCCAGATCGCTGGCCCGCGCGTGATTGAACATATGGTCGACACCGTGCTGTATTTCGAGGGCGAACGCGGCCACCAGTTCCGAATCTTACGCGCCGTGAAAAACCGTTTCGGCCCCACCGACGAAATCGGCGTGTTTGAAATGACCGGTGCGGGCCTGTCCGAAGTCACCAACCCGTCCGCGCTGTTTCTGTCGGAACGCGATAAACCCGCCCCCGGCTCGGTGGTGTTTTCCGGTATCGAGGGCAGCCGCCCCGTATTGTGCGAACTCCAAGCGCTGGTCGCCCCCTCGCCCCACTCCCAACCCCGCCGCACCGTTGTCGGCTGGGATGGTGGCCGTCTGGCGATGATACTGGCCGTGCTTGAGGCCCGCTGCGGCATCCCGTTCACCGGTCTTGATGTCTATCTGAACGTCGCTGGCGGCATGCGTATTAGCGAGCCCGCCGCCGATCTGGCTGTTGCAGCCGCACTACTATCGGCCCGCGAAGACACCGCATTGCCCGCCGACACTGTGGTTTTTGGCGAAATTAGCCTATCAGGGGCATTAAGACCCGTTGGCCAGACCGAAAATCGCTTGAAAGAAGCGGCAAAACTGGGTTTTACAGGCGCAATCGCCCCTGCGGGCAGTAAAACCGCAACCGCAACGGGGCTTAAGATGCAGCAGATGTCCGATCTAACGGCATTTGTCGGCGAGATTTTCGGGGCGGGATAAGCCCCAGAGCAGGCGAGGAGAGAATACGTGGAAGGTTTTACAATTATTGACGGTGTGGTGGCAGTGGTCATCATCCTATCGGCACTTTTGGCCTATTCCCGCGGCTTCGTGCGCGAAAGCCTGTCCATCGCGGGCTGGGTCGCCGCCGCCGTTCTGGCTTTTCTGTTTGCCGGACAGGCTGAACCATTGATCCGCGAAATTCCGATCCTTGGCGATTTCATTAAGGACAGCTGTGAATTGGCCCGCATCGCGGCATTTGCCGCCGTCTTTGCCGTCGGGCTGATCGTTATGTCGCTGATCACGCCACTGTTTTCATCTATTGTGCAGCGTTCGGCCCTTGGCGGCATTGATCAGGGGCTTGGATTTCTGTTCGGCGCGGCGCGTGGCGCGTTGCTGGTTGGCGTCGCCTTAGTGGTTTATGACCGCGTTGTCACCGATCAGGCCATGCCAATGATCGACGACAGCCGCACCGCCCGCATTTTTGCCAAAATGCAGGACAGCATCAACGACAGCATCCCCGAGGATGCGCCAGGCTGGATTGTGTCACGTTATGAACAGCTTGTCGGGGACTGCGGCAAACTCACCCCTTCCGAATAATCTGAATCCCCGCCCTTGCTGGCAAACTTGTTGGCAAAGCAGCAAGACTCTTTGATGACACAGCGCCATGAACCTCGTATGAGGGTCGTGAACGTCTGCCACTGGATTCGGAGCAACTGCTGAAATGCAACAAATGCCGCCTAGCCACCCGTTTGATGATGATAAACTTAAAGAGGAATGCGGCGTTTTCGGCGTGATTGGTGTGGCCGAGGCCGCCAATTTCACCGCCCTCGGTCTGCACGCCCTACAACATCGCGGCCAAGAGGCCGGTGGCATTGTCAGCCATGATCCGCATGAGGGCTTCAATTCCGCCCGCCGTTTCGGGTACGTGCGCGATAATTTCACCAAAGCCAGCCTGATGGACACCCTGCCCGGCCCGCTGGCCATCGGCCATGTGCGTTATTCGACATCCGGCAAAAAGGGTGCGGTGATCCGCGATGTGCAGCCGTTCTTTGGCGAATTTGCCATGGGCGGGGCGGCGATTGCCCACAATGGCAACATCACCAACGCGGCGGCCCTGCGGCGTGAATTGATCCAGCATGGCTCGATCTTCCAGTCTTCATCCGACACTGAATGTATCATCCATCTGATGGCCCGCAGTTTCCAGAAAAACATCCCCGAACGGATGAAAGACGCGCTGCGCCGCATTGAAGGCGCGTTTTCCATCGTCGCCATGACCCGCACCAAACTGATCGGGGTGCGCGACGCACTCGGGGTTCGCCCGCTGGTGCTGGGCAAGGTTGGCGATGGCTGGGCGCTGGCCTCGGAGACCTGTGCGCTCGACATCATCGGCGCGGAATTTGTGCGCGATATTGAACCGGGCGAAATGGTGGTGATTACCGCAGATGGCGTCGAGAGCCACCGCCCGTTTCCCGCCGCCAAGCCACGCTTTTGCATCTTCGAGCATGTTTATTTCTCGCGCCCCGACAGCATCGTTGGTGGTCAGTCGATCTACGAGACCCGTCGCCAGATCGGCATCGAGCTGGCCCGCGAAGCTCCCGTTGATGCTGACCTTGTTTGCCCCGTGCCTGACAGCGGCACGCCAGCGGCAATCGGCTATTCCTTCGAGACCGGCATCCCCTACGGCATGGGTATTATCCGCAACCAATATACCGGTCGCACTTTTATCGAGCCCACCGAAAGCATCCGCAACATGGGGGTTCTGCTGAAACTGAACGTCAACCGCGCCCTGATCAAAGGCAAGCGGGTGATACTGGTCGATGACAGCGTCGTGCGCGGCACCACGTCGCGCAAGATCAAGGAAATGATTTTGGATGCGGGGGCTGCCGAAGTGCATTTCCGCATCGCATCGCCGCCCACCATGTGGCCCTGTTTTTACGGTGTGGACACGCCCGAACGCGAGCAATTATTGGCCGCCACCATGAACGAGGAAGAAATGCGCGAGCATCTGGGGGTGGATTCATTGCGTTTCATCACGCTGGATGGTCTGTATCGTGCGGCGGGGCAATCCAAAGGCCGCGACAACAACAGCCCGCAATATTGCGACGCCTGTTTTTCCGGCGAATATCCGGTGAAACCCGCCGACATGATCGCACAGGGGTTCGAGATCAAGGCGGCGGAATAATCCCGTCATAATCCAATAACAAGAGCACCAGATGACCCTGAAAAGCATCATAGACCATGATTTTTCCAAGTTGGGGTTGGCGCAGGCACAAGAACACATGCGCCATCAAGGAGCCATTTTTCAGGGCTGCTGTTTTGATGAACTGGGCTTTCAGGATGTCGAGCTGGACGATTTGGTGTTTGCCAAATGCTCGTTCCAGAACACATCCTTTCGCGCGAGTGAAAACACCTCCTGCACCTTTGACAAATGCAGCCTTTCGGGCGCGGATTTCAGGTATGCCCGATTAGAAAGCGTTGTTTTTGACACCTGCAATTGCGTTGGCATCAACTTTACCGAAGCAACCCTGACAGACAGCATCCTTAAGGGCTCGAAAATGACGGGGGCCACGCTAAAGGGTTTGCGAACCCTGAACCTGAACATAGATTACACGATATTTGAGAGCGCCGATCTAGGCGGGCTTTATCTAAAGGGCCAGCACATCAAAGGTGTGGATTTTTCAAACGCGGATCTCAGTGACGCCGACCTTCGCGGTTGCCTGTTTGAGGAATGTTCTTTTATCAATACCGAGTTTCGCGGTGCAAAAATGGCCAGCGCCGATTTTCGGGAATCCCGTTTGGGCAAATCCCCGCTTCACGATATGGCCCGCGACATGAAGGGCGCGATTATTTCAAACGCACAGGCCGCCGAGATATTGCAAGACTACGGGCTGGTTGTCGCATAAATGACCGCCCCTTGACGATTCTTTGGATTCCAACATTATGGCTGATATGATCCCGCCCCTCCCCACAAACGTCGCCGCTGTCTATGACAGCTACCCCGCCAACGCCCGCGATGTCCTGCTAAACCTGCGCAGCCTGATCTTTCAAACCGCGGCCCAAATTTCCGCCGTTGGCCCGCTGACGGAAACCCTGAAATGGGGCGAGCCTGCTTATCTGACTGAGGCGTCCAAATCAGGTTCCACCATCCGCATGGCGTGGAAACCCGCCAAACCCGACCATGGCGCGCTGTTCTTCAACTGCAAAACCACGCTGGTTGACACCATGCGCGAGATTTATCCCGGTACCTTCACCTTTCAGGGCACCCGCGCTATGCTTTTTACGCTGGATCAACCGCTACCAAATGACGCTCTGGCGCATTGCTGCGAAATGGCGTTAACATACCACCGAAACAAGCGGTAAAGACCATACACATGACAAACCCATCCGAACCCGTCGCCCTGATCACCGGCGCATCCCGCGGCCTTGGTGCCGCTATGGCCGAGGCGCTGGCCCCGACCCATCACATCATCGCTGTGGCCCGCACCACTGGCGGGCTTGAGGACTTGGACGACCGCATCAAAGCCAAGGGCGGCAACGCCACGCTTGCGCCGATGGACATCACACAGGATGCCGCCATGCAGCACCTGTGCCGCTCGATCTATGATCGCTGGGGTGGGCTTAGCATGTGGGTGCACGCCGCCATCTATGACGCGCCGCTATCGCCGGCAGGGCAAATATCCGAGGGCGACTGGGATAAATCCATCGCCCTGAACACCCGCGCCACCGGCATCCTGATCAGCTATATCGCGCCGCTTTTGGGCCAATCGGGCACCGCCATCTTCTTTAATGATCCCGCCCCGCGCGGTGCTAAATTCTTTGGCGCATATGGTGCGACCAAAGCCGCGCAAATCGCACTGGCACGTAGCTGGCAGGCAGAATCGGTTAAAATCGGCCCCCACATCCACATCGCCACCCCAGCACCAATGCCCACCGGCCTGCGCGCACGTTTCTACCCTGGCGAAGACCGCGCGCCATTGGCCGATCCACACGAGGAAGCCGCCAAGATACTGGCGGAACTATAGCCTCCCATCATTGTTCCATAAATATCCGCGCCGCAGGCATAGAATCTTTTCTGCCACAAATCGTCTGGCGCATTGCTTTGACCATGCCAGAACCTTTACCACGCCGCGCCCTTGCCCTATTCATTCCACAGGGTAACAAGGGCAATCTATCATGCGCATTCTGATCACCAATGACGACGGCATCAACGCGCCGGGATTATTAACATTATTGAACATCGCCACCGAAATCGCGGGGCCGGACGGCGAGGTCTGGACCGTGGCACCTGCGTTCGAGCAATCGGGCGTGGCGCACTGCATTTCCTACACCCACCCGATGATGATTGCCCAGCTGGGGATCCGCCGCTTTGCCGCCGAAGGCTCGCCTGCCGATTGTGTGCTGGCCGGCCTGCACGACGTGATGAAAGACACCCCGCCCGACCTGATCCTGTCGGGTGTGAACCGTGGCAACAATGCGGCTGAAAACACGTTATATTCCGGCACCATTGGCGGCGCGATGGAAGCCGCCCTTCAGGGGCTACCAGCCATTGCCCTGTCGCAATACTTTGGGCAAGAAAACGCCGATCTGGATGACCCGTTCGAGGCAGCAGCGGTGCACGGGGTCGCCACAGTGCGCGCGATCCTTGCCGCCACCCCGACACAAACCGAAGATTACCGCCTGTTTCACAGCGTTAATTTCCCCCCCGTTTCAGCCGCCAACGTCAAGGGTATGAAAGCCACACCGCAAGGGTTCCGCCGCGATGTGAAATTCGGCATCGAGCCGCATTTCGCCCCCTCGGGCCGCAAGTTTCTGTGGATCAAGGGCGGGCCACAACACACCCCGACCGAACCCGGCACAGATGCGGCTGTCAATCTGGATGGCTACATTTCAATCACCCCGATGCGGGCCGATCTGACAGCGCATGACGCGCTGGCCGATTTGCAAGGCTCGCTAGACAGTTCCGTGCCAAAATGAAACACGCCGAACGCAAAATGCAATTCCTTTTTGCCTTGCGTTCCAAGGGGGTAACCGATGCACGGGTGCTTTCGGCGATGGAAGCCATCGACCGTGGGCACTTCGTAAAAGGCCTGTTTGAAAGCCGCACTTACGAGGACATGCCGCTGCCGATTGCCTGCGGGCAAACCATCAGCCAGCCCTCGGTTGTCGGACTAATGACACAGGCCCTAAAGGTGCAACCGCGCGACAAGGTTCTGGAGGTTGGCACCGGTTCGGGCTATCAGGCCGCGATCCTGTCGCTACTGGCGCGACGGGTCTACACGGTGGACCGTTTCAGCCGTCTGGTGCGCGAGGCATCCGCCGTATTTCGCAAGCTGGATCTGACCAATGTCACCGCTTTTACCGCCGATGGCAGTCACGGCTTGCCCGATCAGGCCCCGTTTGACCGTATCATCGTTACCGCAGCCGCCGAAGATACGCCCGGTCCCCTCTTGGCGCAGCTGAAAATTGGCGGTATCATGGTTTTGCCCGTGGGTCAGGGGCAAACGGTGCAGAACCTGATAAAGGTCACACGCCATGAGACAGGCTATGACTATGACGAAATACGACCCGTACGTTTCGTGCCCTTGCTGGAAGGTTTGGGCAAAGAGTAAGACAGAACAATAAAGGTCCGGCAAACGGGCTGTGAAGTTGAGGATAGAGCAAATGGCCAAACGCCACCCCCCTTTGATGCGGGCCCTGATCGCGGGCCCCGCTCTTACGACATTGGTCGCCCTGACCGGCTGCGCTGATTTCGATTTTGACATACGCGATAAATTCGGCAACGCGCCGGATACATCCAGCGCGGCGCGACAGGCAACTTCGCCACGCCCGCAAGCCGATAATCGTGGGGTCATTTCCTATCCCAACTATCAGGTCGCCATCGCACGGCGCGACGATACTGTGGCCGATGTCGCCACCCGCGTTGGATTGGGGGCCGATGAATTGGCCCGCTATAACGGCATCGCCCCCGATGCCAAACTGCGCCAAGGCGAAATCATTGCCCTGCCGCGCCGTGTTGCCGAACCATCCCCTGCGACGGGGTCGGCCACCACAGGGCCATTGCAGCCTGAAACCATCGACATCACCACCTTGGCTGGCGGCGCGATTGAACGCTCAAACAGCACCCCCGCTGCAGCGCCAAACACCCCATCGGGTACCGAGCCCGTCCGTCACAAGGTCGAGCGCGGTGAAACCACCTATTCGATCTCGCGGCTCTATAACGTGTCGGTGCGCTCGCTGGCTGAATGGAATGGCCTAGGGGCCAATCTGTCGGTGCGCGAAGGCCAGTATCTGTTGATTCCGGTTGCAAGTACGGCCCAAACCGCCTCGGCAAACGGCACAACCCAGCCCGGCAGCGGCACGCCGACGCCAGTGCCGCCAAGTTCGACCAAACCGTTGCCCGCCGCAACTACAACACCATCCACACCAGCACCGGCCTCGCCCAATCTGGGTGGCCAAAGCACGGCAGCCGCGAGCAATGCCAGACTGGTCTATCCGGTTCAGGGCAATATCATTCGCGCTTATTCCTCCAAAAGCGATGGCATTGATATCGCCGCCAAAGCCGGATCGCCCGTAAAGGCAGCCGATGCGGGCACCGTGGCCGCGATCACCCGTGACACCGAACAGGTACCGATTCTGGTGATCCGCCATGCAGGCAACCTGTTGACGATTTACGCCAATGTCAGCGACATCACCGTGAAAAAAGGCGACCGTGTCAGCCGTGGCCAGACCATCGCCAAGGTGCGTTCTGCCAATCCGTCATTCGTGCATTTCGAGGTGCGCAAGGATTTCGACAGCGTCGATCCGATGCCTTATCTGGAGTAATTGGTTCGGTCTCCTAAACCTTAACGCCCCTGCGCCCTGCCAAATCGGTGAAATACTGCCACGCCACGCGGCCCGAACGGGCACCGCGTGTCGCGGCCCATTCAACCGCCTCGGATCGCAGGGTTTGTGCTGTGATTTCAACACTATATGCGGCGCAATACCTGCGGATCATTTCCAGATATTCGTCTTGCGAACAGGAATGGAACCCCAGCCACAGACCGAACCGGTCTGACAGCGATACCTTCTCCTCGACCGCCTCACTCGGGTTGATCGCCGATCCACGCTCGTTCTCGATCATGTCGCGCGGCATCAGGTGACGCCGGTTCGAGGTGGCATAGAACACCACATTTTCCGGTCGCCCAATCACCCCGCCATCCAGCACCGCCTTTAGCGATTTATAGTGCTCATCGTCATGGGAAAACGACAGGTCATCACAGAACAACAGGAACCGCATAGGCGCGACCCGTAACAATGCAAGCAAACGCCCGATACTGGGTAAATCCTCGCGCTGCACCTCGACGATCTTCAGGCTGTGGCCTTGCTCGATCACCGCCGCATGGATCGCCTTAACAAGCGATGATTTCCCCATCCCGCGCGCCCCCCATAGCAGGGCGTTATTGGCAGGCAAGCCACGGGCAAATTGCAGGGTATTTTCCAGTAGCGTATCACGGGAACGGTCCACCCCGACCAGCAGGTCCAGCGCCACGCGGTTCACATCGGCCACAGGCTCCAGATGGTCCGGCTCCACATGCCAGACAAAGGCATCAGCGGCGTCAAAATCAGGGGCGCTGGCGGTGGGCGGACTGATCCGCTCCAACGCCGCCGCGATCCGCTCTAACGCCGCGTCGCTCACTTGTCGTCGTCCTTGAAATAACCCTCTTCATCTTCCTCGTCCTCGTCCTCATCGAACTCGGACATCAACGGGTCTTCTTCTTCGGCTTCTTCATCGTCATCGTCATCTTCGTCATCATCAAACCACAACCCTTCGGCCCGCAGTTTTGCTTCGCGTTTCTTCTCGACATAAGCGACCAGATGGATCGAAATTTCATAGAGGCCAAAAACAACAACGAACAGGATTAGCTGCGTCAGAACATCCGGCGGCGTGACAAGAGCGGACAGAAGCAAGATGCCGACAATCGCATATTTGCGCACATTACGCAGCCCCGTAGCGCTGACCAGACCGGCCTTGCCCATCAGGGTCAACAGGACCGGCAGCTGGAAACACAGACCGAATGCCACGATCATTTTCAGTGTGATATCAAGAGTTTCGTTAACTTTTCCCTGAAACACAATCGAAATCCCGCCAACCTCATCAGACGCGGTTAAGGCGTCAGCACCTTTGTCACCAATAAAGGCAGAAAACACCGATGACGCATCGGCAAACCCGAGGAAAAAGTTCATCGCCAACGGGATCACCACGAAATGGGCAAAGGATGCGCCAAGCAGGAACAGCACTGGCGAGGCGATGATAAAGGGCAAAAAGGCGGATTTTTCATTCTTATACAGACCAGGGGCGACAAACCGCCATAGCTGGTTGGCAATCACCGGCGAAGATAGACCAAGGCCGAAAACCATCGAAATCCGGATCAGGGTAAAGAAGTATTCCTGCGGGGCGGTGAAAATCATCACCGGATTGGGATCGCCCAACTCGCGCATGGTTTCCTCGATCGGGGCCAGCAAGAAATCGAGGATCCAGCTGCCGAAAGCAAAACAGATGACCATGCCAATGATAAACGCCACCACCGATTTAATCAGTCGATCACGCAGTTCGGCCAGATGCTCGATCAACGGAGCGGTGGAATCCTCAACCTCTTCGGTCATGTTTTAGCGCCTGTTTTGGGTTTTGGTTTTGGTTTTGGTTTGGGTTTGGGTTTGGTCGCTCGTGGCTTGGCGGCGGCTTTGGGTTTCGCTGCGGGTTTAGCTGCCGCCTTTGCCTTTGGCTTGGGTGCCGCTTTCTTTGCCGCCGGTTTTGCGGCTGCTTTTTTGGCGGCTGGTTTCGCCGCAGCTTTCTTTGCCGCAGGCTTGGCAGGTTTTGCCGCCGCAGTCTTGGCCGCAGCCGCCTTTTTCGCCGTCGCCGCGTGCATTTTCTTGGCCGCCTCGGTGCGCTCGGTCACGGATGCCGCCTTTTTCGCCTTATCCGCCGCCTTGGTTTCGGCGGCTTTTTTCTTGGATTCCGGTGTCATCGGGTCCCAGTTTTCAAACTGACTGGCCACATCGTCCAGCGTATCCAGCCCAAGGCTCTTTTTTGACGTCGCCGCCTTTAGGCCATCCGCCACATCCTTGACGCCCGCCTGATCCGCCGCTTCGTTCATTGCCGACTGGAAATCGCGTGCCATGCCCTTGGCTTTGCCGGTGAAGCGGCCAAGGGTGCGAAACATCCCGGGCAAGTCTTTGGGCCCCACGACGATCAACGCCACGATGCCTACGACCATGAGTTCGGTCCAGCCGATGTCAAACATAAGGAATCCGCCTGTTCAGGTTCAAAGGATAGACGCGCGTTTAAGCGTCGTCTTTCACTTTTTCTTCTTCAGGGGTCACGTCTTTGGCGACTTCGGCTGTATCTTCCAGCTCTTCCTTGCCCTCACTCACGCCCTTCTTGAACGAGGTGATGCCCTTGCCCACTTCGCCCATCAAGGACGATATTTTGCCGCGCCCAAACAGCACCAGCACAACAACGGCGATCAACAGCAGGCCCGGTAGACCAATATTATTCAGCATAGTTCTCTCCCATATTCAGGATGCCCAACCTCGCTGGGCATAAAATTCACCACCTGTATGTATTGCCTCTGCGCACAAGTTCAAAGGCCAAATGCACATCTTTCCTGCGCTTTTTGAAATGAATTGCACCGCCAGATTGTCAACTGACAGATTCATGTCAGTTGAGGGGCGTTATCAAAAGGCCCGAATCAACCGATTCATCAACCAACCAAAAGGAAAATATCATGCGATTCTCTCTCCCTGTTCTGGCCCTTATTGCCCTGCCCTTCGCCCCCGCCGACAGCGCGCGTGCCGGCGGGCATTCAATCCTGCCTGTTGCGGAAATTGTCACTTTTCGTCTGAATGCGGGTGTGGATGAAGCCCAGTTCCTGAGTGATGCCAAAGCAACCAATGCCATCGTGCGGGCGTCGAAGGGCTTTATCACACGCACCCTAAGCAAGGGCGAGGATGGCGTCTGGACCGACTATATCCTTTGGAAAACCCTTGCTGACGCACAGGCCGCCGCCAAAACCGTGGTGAATGATTCGGCATTCGCGCCCTTCGGGCAGGCGATCGATTTTGAAACAGTGGTTATGCGTCACGAGGCCGTGCAGTGGCAGATGCAGCAATAACTTGACGCGAACATGCAGCTCAGAGAGTTTGCGTCATGCGCCGCACTGACCGCCTGTTTGAAATGATCCAGATCCTGCGCGACGGGCGATTGCACCGCGCGCAGGACATGGCCGAGCGGCTGGAAGTGTCTGTGCGCACCATCTACCGCGACATGGACACGCTGATTGCCTCCGGTGTGCCAGTCGAGGGCGAACGGGGGCTGGGATATATGATGACCGCCGCCATCACCCTGCCACCGCTGAACCTGACGATGGCCGAACTTGAGGCATTTCATCTGGGCATGGATATCGTCACCAAAGCCGCCGACAAGGAACTGGCCGATGCCGCCAGATCGCTGAGTGCCAAAATCGACGTGGTGCTGCCCAAAAACCGCGCGGCACCCGCCTCGGGCTGGGGATTTGCGGTTTACCCGTTTGAAGATGCGGCCAAAGGGTTCAAACACATGCCAATCCTGCGGGGCGCGATCCGGACACAGCACAAGGTGCAGATCGAATATAAAAACGGGGCGAACGATACGTCTATGCGCATCATCCGCCCATTGCAGCTGGAATACTGGGGGCGGGTCTGGACCTTGACATCATGGTGCGAATTGCGCGCGGATGTCAGGGTGTTTCGGGTTGACCGGATGCAGGATGTGGTGGTGCTGCCATCGCATTTTGCCGATGATGTGGGTAAGACGCTATCGGATTATCTGCATCAGTTGGGGGAATAGAATTTCTATGCGCTCCGCGCGGGAGGTATTTTTGCGCAAGAAGAAGGAAAAGATATCTTCCCGTTTCTCTTTTGTTCAAATATCCCCCGAGCGGAGCGGAATCGCGCCCGTTCAGGGCGCTCATAGTGTGCGCCATCAGGCGCTCCTTTTGGTTAGCCGAGTTTCGGAAACACAAAGCAACGGTCGCGCGGCAGGGTCAGCCACATCACGGTTCCGACGGTGGGCAGGAAAACCGAGGGCACAGTGGCCTTCAGGATTGATCCATCCGCGTCCATCCTGAATTCAACCAGACTTTCGCGCCCCATGAACCGCGCCCGTACCACGCTGGCCCGTGCCGCCACCCCGTCACGCAGCGTTGGGTTGGGGCCACGGCCGCCGCGATCAAAGTCGATTTTGATGTGCTGCGGGCGGCTGACGATTTCAACGCGGGTGCCGTCAACCACGCCCGGGGCAAGGAACTGACCAAAGGGGGTTTCGGTCAGAGCACCCTTAACAACACCTTCTATCACATTGATATCCGAGAAAAAATCAGCGGCCCGTTTGTCGCGCGGACTGTTGTAAATGTTATAGGGCGCCCCCTGTTGCACGATCTTTCCGTCCCGCATCAGGGCGATTTCATCGGCCATGCGCATCGCCTCGTCCGGCTCGTGCGTGACCAGCAGCACCGCCGCACCCTCTTCTTTCAACAGGTCCAGCGTTTCATCGCGGATGCCGTCGCGCAAACGGTTATCAAGGCCCGAGAACGGCTCGTCCATCAGCATGATTTTCGGGCGCGGAGCCAAGGCGCGGGCCAAGGCGACGCGCTGTTGCTCGCCCCCAGACAATTGATGCGGATAGTCGGATGCGTGGTGTGCCATGCCGACCCGCTCCAGCAATTCAGTCACCCGTGCCGCGTTGCCCGCCTCTTTGCGTGGCAGGCCAAACCCGACATTATGCGCCACGTTTAGATGTGGAAACAGCGCGAAATCCTGAAACATCAGCCCGATTGAGCGCCCCTCGGGCGGCACCCTGAACACTGTGTCACAAACCAGTTCACCATCGGTATAAATCTCGCCGCTGTTCTGCATTTCGACGCCGGCAATGATGCGCAATGTGGTGGATTTACCGCAACCCGACGGCCCCAGCAGGCAGGTCACCTGCCCGCTGCTAACCTGTAGCGACACATCATCCACCACCACGCGCCCGTCATAGGCGCGGGTAATATTCCTGATTTCAAGACGTGGATGCGTCGCTGCCACTGGTCGTTTCCCTTTCAAACCCGATCAAAACCATCGGGATTAAAGGCGGTGGTAGCAGGCGGTGCCTGCCCCGACAAGACCCTAGCAGCAGGCAAGGCCCTAGCAGCAACTGCCGCTGGTGCTATCGTCGCCACTTGCAGGTCCGTCAAACGGGGTTTCGCCGCCGCAATCGCCAAACAACCCGAAATGCGTGTCCCAATTGCCGATAAAATCGAAATGCGGGGCAAAGCGGCTCTGGTTCAGCATCCGGTAGGTGTTACCACAGACGGGAAACACCTTGCCCGCCTCGATCGCGTGGTGCTTGTCCAAGATAAATGTCTGCGGTGCCTCGGCAATCGTGCCCTTATAGATCACCGCTTGGCCGTAATCCTCGCAAGCAGGCTCCAACCCGTCCAGTTTGAACAAACGATACGTGGCCGAGGTGAAGCCGATGTTGCCAACCTTGGCCTCGATCAGCGGGTTTTCGATGGTCAAAACGCGGTCGTTAACCAATCGGGGATCACCAAAACCTGCCCGTTTGGCAATATTTTCAAAGTCGTTCCAATAGAGCGCGCCGGACAGGCATTCGCCATACAGCACCTCATCCTTGACCAAAGCCTCGGGCATCCGCCGATCTGCATAAACGTCACTGAAATACATCTCGCCGCCCGGTTTCAACAAACGGTGCGCGCCGCGCAGAACCGCGCCTTTATCAAGCGCCAAATTCAGCACACAGTTTGACACGATAATGTCGAAACTACCCGCCTCTAGTGGCAAATCATCCAGATGTTCAATCAGCCCCTTGTGGAATTCGGTGTTGGGTTTGGTATATCCGAACGCACGCGCATGATAGTCCTCATGCATCCGCGCCACATCCAGCTGCGCCTCGGTCATATCGACGCCAACCACATGGCCCGCCGCACCAACCAGCCCCGCCAGCGCGTAAACATCGCGCCCCGAACCGCTGCCAAGGTCCAGAATGCGCATGCCGCGCAACGCATCGGGCGCAATCAGCCCGCACCCGTAATATTTCGCCAGAACCTCGTCGTGGATTTTACCCAGAACCGCCTTTAGGTGGTCCGGAATATCGCCCGCCGTGCAACAGGCGTTGGTTTGCAGATCGGCGCTGGTTTGCAGGGTCTCGCCATAATATTCCTGCACTGATTCATGGTTCATCTATTGGTCCTTTATCACGTTCGATATAGACCTAATAAGGTGCGGGGCCGCATACAATCGCCCCCGCACCAGATCACACAAAATTGAAATGTGATCACATCATCGCGTTCACCTCGCCGCCATCCAGCAGAATGTTTTGCCCGACGATAAACCCGGCATGTTGCGAACACAAGAAGGCACAGGCAGCCCCGAATTCCGCAACCGTGCCATAGCGTCCGACGGGGATGCTGGCGGAGGCCTCTTTCAACGCTTCGTCAAACGTGATGCCTTCTTTTTCGGCCCTCCCACGCGCCAGCGACAGGCCGCGATCCGTGGCGTGCATGCCTGGTTGCAGGTTGTTGATTGTCACACCTGATCCGGCCACTTGGCGCGATGTGCCGGCAACATATCCGGTCAGACCCGCACGGGCGGAATTGGACAGGCCCAGCACCGCAATCGGTGCCTTGACCGATTTGCTGGTGATGTTGATGATCCGGCCCCAGCCGCGATCCATCATTGCGGGCAGCAAGGCCTTCATCAGCGTGATCGGCGTCAGCATATTGGCGTCCAGCGCCTTGATGAAATCCTCGCGGTCCCAATCGGACCAGATACCGGGGGGTGGGCCACCGGCGTTGTTCACCAGAATATCGACATCTCCCGCCGCGGCCAGGACCGCAGCCTGACCTTCAGGCGATGTAATATCGGCGGCCACCGTCACCACGTTGACCCCATGCGCCGCACGGATTGCCGCAGCAGTTTCCTCAAGCGGGCCTTTGGTGCGGGCGTTCAGCACCAGATTCACCCCCTCGGCGGCCAATGCCTCGGCACAACCGCGCCCTAACCCTTTGGACGACGCACACACCAATGCCCGTTTGCCCGAAATTCCCATATCCATTTGCTGTCTCCTTTATTCCATACCCGACGCCGGTTTTGTCCCAACAGGGACGAATCGAAACCGAAACGTTCGATGCGCGAGTTAACCAGTTTGCGGCAACAAACAACATGAACAAGGGCAGGATTGTTTCCGGTTCAGGCCAGAATCACCACAATTCAATCAATAATCTGTAAATTTGTTGACGTAATCATCGCCAGTTAATATCTATATGATCTGTCTATGGTCGTGGGGGCCGCAGGTGTGAACGAACAGTATCGTTCGGAGATTGCGGCGCCACAATTGAACATAGCGAGTTGCCAAATGCCAAATTCCAGCCAGAAAACCGAAACACCGGTTCAATCCCAGCCAGTTTACGCAGCGAACGGGTTTTGTGTGACCGATGGCGCCAATTTTGGCGACCCACTTGCCGCTGCGGACGACCTGATGCTGGATGATACATACACGTTGGGCAACAACGCACAGCAAATACGCCTGACCATTGCGCAAACAGACGATAATTCGGGCAATACCCCTTTTGGTGCCCCCTTTGTCATCGCAAAGGGCACCGAGACAGGCACGGTCGGCAACCCGCTGCATCTGGATTGCGCAATCACCCTGATGGGACCGGATGGCGTCACCTTTGATGCGGTCGTTCTGGTCGAAGTCGATCCGAATGAGGGCGCAATCGAGGACATATATATGCTGGCGTTAGCGCCGCTTGATCCGGCTTGTGCATATCGCCTTGTCGGGATTAACCGCAGCGCCGCCCGCGCCCGCATGGCCGAAATGGCCTGTGTCAGTTTTACCCGTGGCACCCGTATTACCATGGCCAAGGGCGAACAGCGCCCGATTGAAAAGCTGAAGGTTGGCGACAAGGTGCTAAGCCGTGATGACGGGCCGCAAACTGTGCGCTGGATTGGCCGCACCACCATGCGTGCGGTCGGGGATTTCGCCCCGATTGTGATCACCAAAGGCACATTGCACAATGAAAACGACCTGATCGTCAGCCCGAACCACCGCCTGTTTATCTATCAACGCGTTGACGAGGTCGGGGCGGGGCGCAATGAGGTTCTGGTCAAGGCGAAACATCTGGTCAACGGCACCACCGTGACCCGCCAGCGTGGCGGATTTGTCGATTATTTCCAACTGCTGTTTGACGATCACCAGATCATTTTCGCCGAAGGCATCGCCGCCGAAACCCTGTTGCTGAATGAAACCACAACACCCGCCCTTCCGGCTGATGTTTCGGGGAAAATCCGCGAAGGCAATACATTGCACAGCAAACGCGGCCATGAAGATTATGAAATCGGTATGTCCAATGAAACTGACGGGGATATGGCCGAACGCCTGCGCCGCGCCTCCTCGACCTAGGGTCAGGACCTATTCATCTTGCACCGCTTCCTGTTTGACACGCCCCCAAACCACGCTACTGTCGTGTGATCCATAACCGCACGGGCTGCCATACATGCTTGATACCCCTCCTAAATCCACTCCGCTTGTTTCAATCGAAAATCTGCGGGTCGAATTTTCGACCAAAGACGGCCCTGTTGTCGGGGTCGAGGATATCTCGTTCAGCATTAACCCCGGCGAAACCGTGTGTGTGGTGGGCGAATCCGGCTCTGGCAAATCGGTATCATCCCTGTCGTTGATCAGGCTGGTTGAATTTGGTGGCGGCGCAATCACCGGCGGGCGGATCATGTTTGATCGGCGCGACCACGGCGACGGGCAAGGCGCGATTGATCTGGCCCATGCCGAAAAGGATTTGATGCGCACCATTCGCGGCAATGAAATCGGGATGATTTTTCAGGAACCGATGACGTCGCTAAACCCCGTTTTTACCATTGAACGCCAATTGACCGAAGGTCTGCGCGTCCACAAAAACATGTCCAGAAAACAGGCATCTGAGCACGCGCTGGAACTAATGCGCCGCGTGCGCATCCCCGAACCCGAACGCCGCCTGAAACAATACCCGCATGAACTATCCGGCGGCATGCGCCAACGGGTGGTGATTGCCATGGCGCTGGCCTGCGAGCCGCGCGTTCTGATCGCGGATGAGCCAACGACGGCGCTGGATGTCACCATTCAGGCCGAAATTCTGGCGCTGATTGACCGCTTGAAACGTGAAACCGGCACCGCCGTTTTGTTCATCACCCACGATATGGCGGTAGTGGCACAAATGGCCGACCGCGTGGTGGTGATGTATCGCGGCAATATGGTCGAAGAAGGCTCTGTCACCGATATTTTCGAGAACCCGCAAGAGGATTACACCAAGGCGCTGCTGTCCGCCGTGCCTAAACTCGGCGAAATGCGCAGCAAATCATACCCCGAACCAATGCGCATTCTGGGTCAGGAAAACAAACACGACGGCGAGCCGATTATCGCCAGTGACAAGGTGCTGCTCGAGGTGAAAAACCTGACGCAACGCTTCCCCGTCAAAGGCGGTCTGATGCGGCGCACCATTGCCAATGTGCATGCGGTCGAGGATGTTTCTTTTAACATCAATGTCGGCGAAACCCTGTCGCTGGTGGGCGAAAGCGGCTGTGGTAAATCATCATGTGGCCGTTCAATCCTGCGTCTGAACGAGCCGCAATCAGGTCAGGTTCTGTTGAACGGCCAAGACATTTTACAGATGGATCACAACACGTTACGCGATGCGCGCCGCGATATGCAGATGGTGTTTCAGGATCCGTTTGCATCGCTGAACCCGCAGATGCGCCTGTCCGATCAGGTGGCCGAACCGTTGCTGAACTATAACATCGCCAGCGGCGACGAGTTGCATGACCGCATCGCAAACCTGTTTGACCGTGTGCATCTGCCACGCGATTTCATGCGCCGTTATCCGCATGAACTGTCCGGCGGTCAGCGCCAGCGTGTCGCCATTGCCCGCGCATTGGCGCTGAACCCGAAACTGATCATCGCCGATGAATCCGTCTCGGCGCTGGATGTGACCGTGCAGGCGCAGGTGTTGAACCTGATGATGGAATTGCAGGCCGAGCTGGGCATTTCATTCCTGTTTATCAGCCACGATATGGCGGTTGTTGAACGGGTCAGTCACCGCACGGCGGTGATGTATCTGGGCCGCATCGTTGAAATCGGGCCGCGCGGCGCCGTGTTTGAAAACCCACAGCACGAATACACCCAAACCCTGCTGTCGGCTGTGCCCGTGCCCGACCCGCGCAACCGCAAGATTGAATCCGATCTGAACTTCAAGCCGATCCCCTCGCCGATTTTCCCGCTGGATTACGATCCGGGCCCGTCGATGTACGATGAAGTTGGCCCAGACCACTTTGTGTTGCGCTCCTAACGCACGCGCCCTATACGCAGCCCATGCTGGACCAGACTTCAAATCGCCCTGAATTGCCGCCCGAAGTCGCGCGTCGGCGCACCTTTGCGATCATCTCGCATCCGGATGCCGGTAAAACCACGCTGACAGAGAAATTCCTGCTCTATGGTGGCGCGATCCAGATGGCGGGTCAGGTCCGTGCCAAAGGCGAAGCGCGGCGCACCCGATCCGATTTCATGAAGATGGAACAGGACCGCGGTATCTCGGTTTCCGCCTCGGCCATGTCCTTTGATTTTGGCAAATACCGCTTTAACCTTGTCGACACCCCCGGCCACTCGGATTTTTCCGAGGATACCTACCGCACCCTGACCGCTGTGGATGCTGCGGTGATGGTGATTGATGGTGCCAAGGGAATCGAGAGCCAAACCCAGAAACTGTTCGAGGTTTGCCGCCTACGCGACCTACCCATCTTGACCTTTTGCAACAAAATGGACCGCGAAAGCCGCGATACCTTCGAGATAATTGATGAAATCCAAGAAAACCTTGCAATTGACGTCACCCCCGCCTCTTGGCCCATCGGGGTGGGTCGTGACTTTATCGGTTGTTACGATTTACTGCATGACCGGCTGGAATTGATGGACCGCGCCGACCGCAACAAGGTCGCTGAAAGCGTTTCGATCAACGGGTTGGATGACCCGCTGCTGGAACAACATATCCCCGCTGATCTGCTGGAAAAACTGCGCGAAGAGGTCGAAATGGTGCGCGAACTGCTGCCGCCAATGGACGCCAAGGCATTGCTTGAAGGCACGTTGACGCCGATCTGGTTTGGATCAGCCATCAACTCGTTCGGGGTGAAGGAACTGATGGACGGCATCGCCGAATTTGGCCCCGTCCCGCAGCCCCAAGCGGCCGAACCGCGCATGATGCGACCCGAAGAGAAAAAGGTCGCAGGCTTCGTGTTCAAAGTGCAGGCCAACATGGACCCGAAACACCGCGACCGCGTGGCATTCGTGCGTATCGCTTCCGGCCACTTCAAACGTGGCATGAAACTGACCCATGTGCGTTCCAAAAAGGTTATGGCGATCAGCAATCCGGTGCTGTTTCTGGCCGCCGACCGCGAACTGGCCGAAGAAGCATGGGCTGGCGACATCATTGGCATCCCCAACCACGGCCAATTGCGCATCGGCGACACCTTGACCGAGGGCGAAGCCCTGCGCGTCACCGGCATTCCATCCTTTGCACCCGAATTGCTGCAAACCGTGCGGGCGGGTGATCCGTTAAAATCCAAACATCTGGAAAAGGCCCTGATGCAATTCGCCGAGGAAGGCGCTGCCAAAGTGTTCAAGCCGATGATTGGCTCGGGCTTTATCGTCGGCGTGGTCGGCCCGCTGCAATTCGAGGTGCTGGCCAGCCGGATCGAAATTGAATACGGCCTACCGGTTCGCTTCGAAGCCAGCCAGTTCACCTCTGCCCGCTGGGTGTCGGGCGACAAGCAGGCTGTGGATAAGTTTGTGAATGAAAACAAGGGCCACATGGCGTCCGACAACGATGGCGCCTCGGTTTACCTGACGCGGCTGCAATGGGACATCGACCGCGTGGTGCGCGATTATCCCGATGTAAAACTGACCGCGACCAAGGAAATGATGCTGTAAATCCGCTCCTTGTTCCCATGAACCCAGATAGGGGCAAACAGGCCACAGCCCTTGTTTCACTGGGCCATTTACCTTCTTTGCATAACCCATTCATATGTATGAATTTTTTAAGATGGCCCTGTTTCCATTCCGGAAACAATAAGCAAGACAACACCGCATTGTTCCAGATTGCGCAAGCCACATTGACCCCGCCCGATATATTCAGTAGGTCAAACGTTATTCGGGGATGCATGTGCATAACTTTTGGCCATCCGGGCCGCCCACCCCCAGAACCGATACGGCGTTGAATGCCGTAGAACACGGATAACAATGACAAAATTCGCCGACCTAAAGCTATCTCCGAAAGTCCTGAAAGCGGTCGAGGCCGCCGGATACGAAACCCCAACCCCGATTCAGGCAGGCGCAATCCCGCCCGCATTGGAAGGGCGCGACGTTTTGGGCATTGCCCAGACCGGTACCGGTAAAACCGCCAGTTTCACTCTGCCGATGATCACCATGCTGTCGCGTGGCCGTGCCCGTGCGCGGATGCCGCGCTCCTTGGTATTGTGCCCGACACGGGAATTGGCCGCGCAAGTTGCCGAAAATTTTGACAACTATGCGGTGGGCAGCAAGCTGTCCAAAGCGCTGCTGATCGGCGGCGTTTCGTTCAAGGAACAGGACAAGCTGATTGATCGTGGCGTTGATGTTCTGATCGCCACACCGGGTCGTTTGCTGGACCATTTCGAGCGCGGCAAGCTGATGCTTACCGGCGTGCAAATCATGGTGGTGGACGAGGCCGACCGGATGCTGGATATGGGGTTCATCCCTGACATCGAGCGCATCTTTAGCCTGACGCCGTTTACCCGCCAAACCCTGTTTTTCAGCGCCACAATGGCCCCTGAAATCGAACGGATCACCAACACGTTCCTGTCGAACCCCGCCAAAATCGAAGTGGCCCGCGCCGCAACGACCGGCGAAAACATCAAACAGGGCGTGATCAAATTCCGCTCCGAGAACAAACGCAACGAGCCGCGTGAAAAACGCGATCTGCTGCGGGCGTTGATTGAGCACGAAGGCGACAGCTGCACCAGCGCGATTGTGTTTTGCAACCGCAAGGTTGATGTGGACACCGTTGCCAAGTCATTGAAAAAGCACGGCTATAATGCCGAGCCGATCCATGGTGATCTGGACCAGTCCCGCCGGATGGAAGTTCTGTCAGGTTTCCGCGATGGCAAAATCAAGTTCCTTTGCGCCTCTGACGTGGCCGCACGTGGCTTGGACATTCCTAACGTGAGCCACATCTTTAATTTCGATGTGCCCAGCCATGCCGAAGACTATGTGCACCGCATTGGCCGCACCGGTCGCGCGGGCAAATCGGGCGTTGCCCTGATGATCTGCGTGCCGAGGGACGAAAAGAACCTTGAGGATATCGAACGGCTGGTAAAGCACGAAATCCCGCGTCTGGACAACCCTATGGGTGGCGCTGCGGCTTCTGCACCAAAACAACGCGCACCAAAAGACGAAGCAGTTGAGGAAAAGCCAAAACGCACCCGTCGCACACGCAAGCCAAAAGAGAGCGCAGAAGCGCCGTTTGAAGCGAAAGTAGAGTCAAAAAAAGTAGAGCCAAAAGCGGATACGCCAAAAGATACGCCGCGCGAAAAACCGGCGCGGCGTGATAATCGTGATAACCGTCAACGGGGTGGTGGCAATAACAATCAGGTCAAAGGCATGGGCAATCACATGCCTGATTTCATTGCCAAAAGCTTTGATGACCGCCGCGACTGATAGTTAAGTCGGGCGGGGTCACCCCCGCCCCTCTTCAGCCGATCAAACGGCTGACAACCACAGTCACTTCCGGTTTCTTACCGATCTCGCCTTGCACCGAACGGCGCACTTCTCGCTTGATGGCTTCTTCCATCTTGTCATCATCGCGCAGGGTCTTGTCATTCATCCGCATCAGCAGTTGACCCAGATCTCCCTCAACCACCTCGACCAGCGGCGCGTTTGAATTGCCCAATTCGGCCAATCCCATCAGCTCGACCCACGCATCGCCTAATGGCTCGTCATTTTCGTCCATAATCACTGTGGCCAACACATGCCCATTCAGCGCCATACGAATCCGGTCGCGAATAATCCCGTCCAGCGCGCCGTATTGTACCGTGCCATCCAGATAGGTGCGGCCCGTTTCGATATGCTCGACCACATGCGGCGCATCATTTGTGATGTCGGTCAATGATCCGTTAACCAAAACCATCGAGGCACGGCCCTTATCGGTAGCCAGATGCGCATGTTCGCGCAAATGCCGGTGCTCGCCGTGCATCGGGATCACCATTTCGGGGTTCACAATGTCATGCATGCGCAGAATATCAGGCCGGTTAGCGTGGCCGGATACGTGGTAAAGCCCGTCATTGTCATCAACGATATCCACGCCCATTTCGGAATAGGCATTCATAATGCGGATCACGCCGCGCTCGTTGCCCGGAATGGTTTTAGAGGAGAACAGGAAGGTATCGCCTTCATTCATCCGCAGGCCCAGATATTTGCCGCGTGACAGTTGGGCCGAGGCTGCACGGCGCTCGCCTTGCGACCCTGTCACGATCAGCATCAGGTTTTCGCGTGGAATGTCGCGCGCATCCTCAACCGGAATGGTGTTCGGGAAACCTTCAAGGATTCCAGTGGCTTCGCCAGCTGCAACCATCCTCTGCATGGCACGACCGAGCAAGCAGACAGAGCGCCCTGCCGCAATTCCTGCATCTGCCAACGTTTTTAGACGCGCGACGTTAGAGGCAAATGTTGTGGCCACAACCATGCCGCTGCAACCTGAAATCATCTTGGTAATTTCCGGTGCGACGGATGCCTCGGAGCGCCCCGCACTTTTTGAAAACACGTTGGTAGAATCACACACAAGCGCCTTGACGCCGCCCTTGGACACCTCGCGCCACAGCGCCTCGTCGAACGGCTCGCCCAACACGGGCGTTTCATCTAGTTTGAAGTCACCGGTATGCACGATACGCCCCGCAGGGCTATCAATCACAAGGCCCGAGCTTTCGGGGATCGAGTGCGAGATCGGCAGGAACGACACCGTGAATGGTCCGGCTTCCACCGTTTCGGGATAGGGCGAAACCGTGATTACTTCGTCGGGCGAATGCCCCGCCTCTTCCATCTTGCGCCGCGCGTGATGCGCGGTAAAGGCACGGGCGTAAACCGGTGCGCCAAGGCGTTTATACAGGTAGCCTATGCCACCCACATGGTCCTCGTGGGCATGGGTAATGAATATCGCCTCAAGCCGGTGCTTGTTTTCTTCAAGCCAGGCAATGTCGGGGAAAATCAGGTTCACACCAGGGGTCGTATCCATATCGGGAAATGTCACCCCGATATCGACCAGAATCAGCCGTTCCTTGCCTGGTTTGCCATAGCCGTAAACATAGGCATTCATGCCAATTTCGCCCGCCCCGCCAAGGGGCAGGTATATCAGTCGTTCAGACTTGTTCATGTGTTGCCTTGCTCGATGTTAAAGTCGTGGATGACGGTCAGACCATGCATGGTCAGGTCGTCTTCAAAGTGGTCAAAGATCGTATGGCCCTGCTGGAACAAAGGTGCAAGCCCGCCAGTCGAAATCACTGTCATCTCGCGGTCCAATTCGGCCTTTATCTGCTTATTAATGCCATTCACCAGCCCTACATAGCCCCAAAACACCCCCGACTGCATGCAATCCACAGTGTTGGTGCCAATCACCAGATCGGGTTTTCGCACATCCACATGCGGCAGGGCGGCGGCAGCTTTGTGCAACGCCTCGAGTGACAGGTTCACACCCGGCGCAATCACCCCGCCGATATAGGCGCCATCGGTATCAACCACATCGAACGTCGTCGCGGTGCCAAAATCAACGATGATCAAGTCCCCACCATACAGGTCAAACCCCGCCACCGTATTCACCAACCGGTCCGGCCCCACTTGGGTATCCGCATCGACCCGCACATCGACCGGCAACAGGCAGTCAGGTTTGCCCACCACCAGCGGGCGGCAGCCACAGTAGCGGTCGGCAAACACCCGCAAGTTCCAAACCACGCGCGGCACGGTGGATGATATGATCACCGCGTCCACATCCAGCTTGATCTTGTGGTGTTGCAACAGCGTGGTCAGCCAGACGAAATACTGGTCCGCCGTGCGGGTATGTTCGGTGCTGGTGCGCAGGGTGCAGAGGAACTTTTCCCCGTCCCACAGTGAAAACACCGTATTGGTATTGCCGCAGTCAATTGCCAGAAGCATCTCGCATCCCTTTTTGTTATCGCGCAATTTGGTCCCAAAACCGGCTCCCACTTTTGGGATTGCGCTTAGAAAAACACCTCGCCCGCAGAAATTATCTGCTGGCCTTGGGATGTCCTTAATATAAGTGCGCCTGTCTCGTCCACCGTTTCAAACGTGCCTGTGTGTTCCGTCGTGCCCGTGCGGGCCGTGATCACCTCGCCCAGACGTGCGGCGCGGGCCAGCCACGCGGTGCGGATCGGTTTGAACCCATATGTGATGAACTGTGCCTCGTATCGCGCAAATGTGGGGGCAAGCGCGTCCAGAAATTCCTCGGGTGTCACCTGTGCGCCGGTTTCCGACAGCAGGCTGACAGGGCGCACGGCACCATCCTCGACCGCCTCTGGCACATTCAGCAGGTTCACCCCGATACCGATGGACAAAGGACCATCACCAGCGCTTTCCAGCAGTATCCCTGCAACCTTCCCACCATTCAGCAGCACATCATTTGGCCATTTCAGCGCCAACCCGGTGGCCCGCCCCGTCACCGCAACAATCGCGTCATACAGCGCCAATGATGCAATAAACGATCGCAGCGCCGCCAATTCCGGCCCGCCATTGGGCCGCATAACTAATGTGGCTGCAAAATTGCCGACCGGATCAACCCAAGCCCGTCCACGCCGACCACGCCCTGCGGTTTGCCGCAAGGCCAATATCCACGTCGGCCCTGCCAAATCGGGGGCAATCCTCGTCGCATGGGTTAAGGTGCTGTCGACTTCGGGCAGGACAATGCGCCCTACCCCGTCAGGCCAGTCGTTATTTGACAAGAGCCTCGGCCGCCGTTGCTGCAAAGCCATCGACGCCAAACAGATTGACCAGCCCCAACAGCATGATTGCCGCGGATGCCATCAGGAAGGTCCACAGCACCGGTGACATGGTGCTGTCCAGCCCGTCCTCGTCCGCCTCGCCGAAATACATGTAGTAAACGATGCGCAGGTAGTAGAACGCGCCAATCACCGACGCGATCACACCGGCAATTGCCAGCCATGTCATATTGGCATCCACCGCGGCCTTCAGCACATAGAACTTGCCGAAAAAGCCAACCATCGGCGGCACACCGGCCAAGCTGAACAGCAGGATCAGCATCGCCAGCGCCTTTAGCGGCTCGCGCTTGGAATACTGGTTTAGCGACGCAATGTCCGTCACCGGACGCCCGTCTTTTTCCATCGCGGTGATGAACGCGAATGTGCCGATGTTCATGGTGATGTAGATCGCCATGTAAACCAGCATTGCCTGCACGCCGAGGGCAGTGCCCGCCGCAAGCCCCATCAGGGCGAACCCCATGTGGGAAATCGACGAGTAGGCCATCAGCCGTTTGATATTGGTCTGCCCGATTGCAGCGATAGCGCCAAGGAACATGGATAGCACCGCCAGCAAGGCAATGATCTGGCTCCAGTCCGCCACGGCCATGCCGAACGCGTCATGCACCACGCGGGCAAACAGTCCCATCGCGGCCATTTTCGGTGCGGTGGCAAAGAATGCGGTGACGGGGGTGGGCGAACCTTCATAGACATCCGGTGTCCACATGTGGAACGGAACGGCAGACACTTTGAACGCCAACCCGATGATCACGAAGGTCAGGCCAAACAACAGGCCCAGCGGGATTTGTTCGCCCGCAGATTCCATGATGCCGCTGAACAGCGTGGTTCCGGCAAAGCCATAAACCAGAGATGCACCATAGAGCAAAATGCCCGACGCCAGTGAGCCCAGCACGAAATATTTCAGCCCCGCCTCGCTTGATTTCAGACTATCACGGTTCAGCGCCGCGACCACATATAACGCCAGCGATTGCAATTCCAGCCCCATGTAGAGCGCCATCAGATCGCCCGCTGACACCATCATCATCATGCCGACGACCGACAGGGCCACCAGTATCGGGTATTCAAACCGCAGCAATCCACGGCGCAGCATGTAATCTTTGCTCATCACCAGCACGGAGGCCGCCGACAGCAGGATCGTCACCTTGGCAAAACGCGAGAAACTGTCATCCACGAACGCGCCGTTAAACGCGGTGTGTGCGCCCGCCGGCGAGAACGCGATCCAGATGCCAAGCCCCGCCATCATCGTGGAGGTGGCCCACAGGATCAGCGGCGCTACCTTGTCCTTGGTGGTGTAGACCCCGAACATCAGGGCGGCCATTGCAAACACGGCCAGCGCAATCTCGGGCGCTACAATCGAAATATCGGCGTTGATCATCTGCGCCACCCCTAATGTGTTGCCAGCGTCGCGGCATCAACTGCCGGTATCGCTGCGTTGTAATTTGAAACCAGCGCCTCAACCGAGGGGCCGATGATGTCGAGCACCAGTGCGGGGTAGACCCCCAGCAAAAGCGTCATAAAGACCAGTGGTGCGAAGATCGCTTTTTCGCGCCCTGTCATGTCGGTGATGGATTTCAGGCTTTCCTTGATCAGATCGCCGAACACCACGCGGCGATATAGCCACAGCGCGTAAGCCGCAGACAGGATCACGCCGGTTGTGGCAAACATCGCCACCCATGTGTTGGCCTGGAATATGCCGATCAGCACCAGAAATTCGCCGACAAATCCGGATGTGCCCGGCAAGCCGACATTGGCCATGGTGAAGAACATAAAGATCAACGCGTAATGCGGCATCCGGTTGACCAAGCCGCCATAGGCGTCGATCTCGCGGGTGTGCATCCGATCATAGATCACCCCGACACACAGGAACAATGCGCCAGAGATAAAGCCGTGGCTAATCATTTGAAAGATCGCCCCGTCAATGCCCTGCTGGTTGACCGCAAAGATGCCCATGGTGACGTAACCCATGTGGGCGACGGATGAATAAGCAATCAGTTTTTTCATATCTTCCTGCACCAGCGCCACCAATGACGTGTAAATGATCGCAATCACCGACAGCCACAAAACGAAGGTGCCCATTACCTCTGATCCCATCGGGAACATCGGCAGGCTGAACCGCAAGAAGCCATAGCCACCCATTTTCAACAGCACCGCCGCCAGCACCACGGAACCCGCGGTCGGGGCCTGAACGTGAGCGTCCGGCAGCCATGTATGCACCGGCCACATTGGCATTTTCACCGCAAAACTGGCAAAGAACGCCAGCCACAGCAGGGTTTGCAAACCGCCAATAATCTGGAAGCCAAACACGGTCATCGGGCTGGAGTCGAATGTGTGATTCAGCAACGTCGGAATGTCGGTGGTGCCCGCGTCATGATACATCGCGATCATAGCCACCAGCATCAGCACCGAACCCAAGAACGTATAGAGGAAGAACTTGAACGCCGCGTAGATGCGTTCCTTACCGCCCCAGATACCGATGATCAGGAACATCGGGATTAGCCCTGCCTCGAAGAACAGATAGAACAGCACCAGATCCAGCGCCATAAACACGCCCAGCATCAGGGTTTCCAGCAGCAGGAATGCGATCATGTATTCCTTGACCCGCACCGAAACGCCCCAACAGGCGGCAATGGTGATCGGCATCAGGAAGGTGGTCAGCATCACAAACAGCACCGAAATACCATCGACACCCATTTTGTATTTCAGACCCAGTATCCAGTCACGCTCCTCGACGAACTGGAAACCGGTGTCGGCAGGATCGAACCCTGTGATGATGAAAATCGACAGAAGGAAGGTCGCGGATGTGGCCAGCAGCGCCAGCCATTTGGCATTCTTTTGTGCAGGCGCGTCGTCGCCCCGCAGGAACACGGCCAGTATCAAAGCGGCCAATGCGGGGATGAAGGTGACGATTGACAGAAGGTTATCCATTAGTGTGCCCCCCCGCTGATCGCCATCCAGCTGATCAGAACCACGATCCCGATCACCATCGCCAGCGCGTAAGTGAACACGTAACCCGACTGCGCCTTACCAGCCAAACGGGTGAAAAACGGAATGATCCCCATCGCCACACCGTCAATGCTGCCATCAATCACCTTGCCATCGCCTTTTTTCCACAGGAAACGTCCCAGCGCCATTAAGGGGCGCACGATCAGCGCGTCATAGATTTCATCGAAATACCATTTGTTCAGCAAGAAGCGGTACAGCATCGGCTGAACACTGGCCAAACGCTTGGGCAGGGACGGGTTGACGATATAGAACCACCACGCCAGCGCAAAACCCAGAACCATCGCGATAAACGGCGATACCTTGACCCAAGCGGGCGCGTGGTGCGCGTTGTCCATCACGTGATTGTCGGGATGGGTAAATATCGCGCCAACAGGGGCAGCCATCGCAACATGGGTCGTTGCCTCGGCATCGTGACCCTCGGTCGCTTCGGTGGTTGTTGTGGCGTCATGCCCTTCGGTCGCCTCGGCATGCACCGGCACCCCGTAAAACTCGTTAACCTGATCATGATCGCCAAAGAACGACCCCAGCCAGATCATACCGGCCAGCACTGATCCGATTGCCAGAACACCCAACGGCACCATCATGGTCCACGGGGCCTCGTGCGCATGGTCATGGGTATGCGCATCACCGCGCTGTTTGCCCCAGAATGTCATGAACATCAAACGCCAGCTGTAAAAACTGGTCATCGCAGCGGCTACAACCAGCATCCAGAAGGCATATGTGCCGATGCCGCTTTGCGCGCCATAAGCGCTCTCGATAATCGCATCCTTGGACAGGAAGCCCGCGAACCCGATGGTGGTCAGCGGAATGCCAACACCAGTGATCGCCAGCGTGCCAATTAGCATCGCCCAGAATGTCAGCGGGATTTTCTTGCGCAGGTTGCCGTAGTTGCGCATGTCCTGCTCGTGATGCATCGCATGGATCACGGCCCCCGCCCCAAGGAACAACATCGCCTTGAAAAACGCGTGTGTGAACAGATGGAACATCGCGGCGGAATAAACCCCGACACCAGCGGCCACAAACATGTAACCCAGTTGTGACATGGTTGAATAGGCAATCACGCGTTTGATGTCGTTTTGCACCAGCCCGATTGTGGCCGCGACAAAGGCCGTGGTGGCCCCGATCAGCACGATAAACGTAGTGGTCTCGGGCGCGTATTCCATCAACGGCGACATCCGGCAAACAAGGAATACGCCAGCGGTAACCATGGTCGCGGCGTGGATCAGGGCAGACACCGGGGTCGGGCCTTCCATCGCATCGGGCAGCCATGTGTGCAGGAATAATTGCGCCGATTTGCCCATCGCGCCGATGAACAGCAAAAACGCCAGCAAGTTGGCCGCGTTCCATTCGGTCCAGAGGAATTTCAACTGGGTTTCCGCCAGTTGCGGGGCGGCGGCAAACACGTCGTCCATCTTGATGCTATCGGTCAGATAGAACAGCCCGAAGATACCCAGAGAAAAGCCGAAATCACCCACACGGTTGACCACGAACGCCTTGATCGCGGCGGCATTTGCACTGGGTTTTTTGTAATAAAACCCGATCAAAAGGTAACTGGCAACGCCAACCCCTTCCCAGCCAAAGAACATCTGAACCAGATTGTCTGCCGTCACCAGCGCCAGCATGGCAAAGGTGAAAAACGAAAGATACGCAAAGAACCGCGCCTTGTAATACTGGTCCTTGCCCCATTGCGGGTCATTTTCCATATAGCCGAAACTATAGAGGTGAACGACCGAGGAAACCGTGGTCACCACCACCAGCATGATCGCGGTCAAACGGTCCAGCCGGATGCCCCAATCGGTTGACAGGGTGCCGCTTTCGATGAAACGCAGGATCTGGATATGCTGGGTCTCGCCATCAAAGCCGATGAACACCACCCAAGACAGCAGCGCCGACAGGAACAACAGCCCCGTGGTCAGCACTTGCGCGCCTTTTTCACCGATGATCCGCCAGCCGAAACCAGCGATCAGCGCACCAATCAGAGGGGCAAAAAGGATTGTTTGCAGCATCGTATTTATCCCTTCATCACGTTGACGTCTTCAACGTCAATCGTGCCGCGGTTGCGGAAGAAAACAACAAGGATCGCCAGACCAATCGCCGCCTCGGCGGCAGCAACGGTCAGCACAAAAATGGTGAACACCTGCCCGACCAGATCACCGGCAAAGGCGGAAAAGGCTACAAGGTTGATGTTAACAGCCAGCAGCATCAGCTCGATCGACATCAGAATGATGATGACGTTTTTCCGGTTCAGGAAAATCCCGAAAATCCCGATCACGAACAGGGCGGCGCCAACGGCCAGATAATTTTCAATTCCGATCATGTTCACAACCCCTGCCCCGGTTTCACGTCAATCACTTCCATCGCCTTGGCCGGATCACGGTGCATCTGCGCCATCACGTTCTGGCGTTTGATACCGGTGCGGTGGCGCATCGTCAGCACAATCGCGCCGATCATCGCCACCAGCAGGATCAACCCTGCGGCCTGAAACAGATAGATATACTGATCGTAAATCAGCTGGCCCAAGGCCGCAGTGTTATGCACCTGCGTAGCGTCCGGTGCCACGGCAGCGCGTGCGGCTTGTGCCCCCTCGGACACTTCCCAAACCCCGAACACCATCGCCAGTTCCAGCAACAGCACGATGCCAATCAATCCGGCAATCGGCACATATTTGGCCATCTGCCCGCGCATTTCGGCAAAGTCCACGTCGATCATCATCACCACGAACATGAACAGCACCATCACCGCGCCGACGTATACGATCACCAGCAGCATGGCGACAAACTCGGCCCCCAGCAGCACGAACAATCCGGCCGACGACAGGAACGCCAAAATTAACCACAGCACCGAATGCACCGGATTTTTGGCGACCACTGTAAACAGTGCGCCCGTCACCGCGCATATGGCGAAGATGTAAAATGCGATATCCGCTACACCCATTTTCTCGTCCCTTCATTCACTTCATTACGGCGGGCTTAACGCCCTGTTTTCGCCTAACGATAAGGCGCGTCCATTTCCAGATTGCGGGCAATCTCGGCTTCCCAACGGTCGCCATTGTCCAGCAGTTTTTCTTTGTCGTAAAACAGCTCTTCGCGGTTCTCGGTGGCATATTCAAAGTTCGGCCCCTCGACAATCGCATCCACCGGACAGGCCTCTTGGCAGAACCCGCAATAGATGCATTTTGTCATGTCGATGTCATAGCGCGTGGTGCGGCGTGACCCATCATCGCGCGGCTCCGCATCAATGGTGATCGCCTGTGCCGGACAGATCGCCTCGCACAGCTTACAAGCAATGCAGCGCTCCTCGCCATTCGGGTAACGGCGCAACGCGTGTTCGCCACGGAACCGCGGCGACAGATAGCCCTTTTCATGCGGGTAATTCAGCGTCGGTTTGGGCGCAAAAAAGTATTTGAACCCCAGTTGAAACCCTTTGATGTAATCAAACAGAAGAAAGTATTTCGTTGCGCGGATGTAATCAAATTGGGCCATTCTTATGCTCCCCTGCATTCGGGTTTGAAGCTTACCATCACGCGCTCAAAATAATTGCGCCCAACTTGGGACATATCGTTCAGATTATGAAGTGATCTCCAAGATGGCGCTGGAATTTGATCCTTAACTTGGCAAAAAATATGCATAAATTTCTCAGTACATTCTTCATTCTCGCCGCAAGCCTCGTGACTTGCAATAATCACAAACGCCCAAAGGAATGGGCGTCGCGTACGAACGGTGCCAAAATCCGTGATAACCTGCCTTGCCATCGGCATGGTTTCTTTGGTGGATACACGTGCCGCCTTTTCCATGTATGCCATTTGGAAGAAGGCCATGGAATCAGTAGTTCTACCATCGTGACCAACAACGATATTACCAGCGCGATTTAACTCCAATGCAGCGTCATATGCACAATCAAAGTCACCAGAATTGAAGCACTCACCAGCTTTGCCCCAGCCAGAGCTGGCCACTGCGACTGAACCAAACGATGCGCTTAGAACCAAGGTCAAAATGAACCATACTTGTCTCATTTTATCCCCCCACAGCCCAGCGGGCATAGGCCCCGCCAAACGCTCCAAAATGCGCCATGAAGGCAACGAACACGACCCAGCCCAATGACAGCGGCAGGAACACTTTCCAGCCAATGCGCATCAACTGATCATAGCGGTAGCGTGGTGTGATCGCCTTGACCATCGCGAAGATGAAAAAGAACACCACCATCTTGCCAAACATCCACAACACGCCATCGGGCAGGAACGGGACGGGCGACAGCCAGCCGCCGAAAAACAGCACCGACATCAGGGCGCACATCATGAAAATCGCGATGTATTCGCCGGCCATATACAGCAGATAAACCGTGGCGGAATATTCCACCATGAAACCCGCAACCAGTTCGGATTCCGCTTCGGGCAGATCGAACGGCGGGCGGTTGGTTTCGGCCAAGGCACTGATAAAGAACAGGATAACCATCGGGAAATGCGGCAACCAATACCAGCTGAAGAAACCATAATTGCCGTCTTGGGCCCGCACGATATCGCTGAAATTCAGCGACCCTGTGGAAATGATAATCCCGATCAGGATCAACCCGATGCTGACCTCGTAGGATATCATCTGCCCCGCCGAACGCATCGCGCCAAGGAACGGGTATTTCGAGTTACTAGCCCAGCCGCCGATGATCACGCCGTAAACCTCAAGGCCCGAGATCGCGAACACATAGAGCACCGCGACGTTCAGATCGGCCAAAACCCAGCCATCATTGAACGGCAAAACCGCCCATGTCAGCATCGACATCACAAAGGCCACCATCGGCGCGAGGATAAACAGCGGCTTGTCGGCACCAGCCGGTATGATCACCTCTTTGAACACATATTTCAGCGCATCCGCCACCGATTGCAGCAGGCCATATGCCCCCACCACATTGGGCCCTTTGCGCATCTGCACAGCGGCCCAGATTTTGCGGTCGCCCCACACAAGGAACAGCAGCGAGATCATCACAAAGGCAATGATCGCAAGCACTTGCGCGAAGATCAGAACAAAAATCCCTAGCGGGGTTGTTAAAAATTCAGCCATCAGTTCTTACACCCTCGGTATCGCGTTTTCGATGCAGTCGGTCACGGCGACCTCGGCATCAATTGTTTTTAATCCCTGCGGCAAGGCCGCCGAGATGGTATAAACCGCATCCCCGCTCCAAACGCCGCTCTTTTCGTTAATTTGCGTGCGCACGTGGCGGGCGAACCCGTAACCACGAATCAAGGCATATTGCACGGCGGCACATTGCGCATAGGCCGCCACATCCGCATCATCCCGCGCCCCGCGCATCGAGACAAAGAAATTCACCAGATCCCCGTCCAGCAGCCGGGTGTTGATGCCCAGATAGGCCGGTTCAAACGGCCCTTGCTCCACCGGTTCCGTTGGCTCGCACGCCGCCAACCCACCAACAAGGGTGAGGGCCGCTATCGCCTTATAAACCACTTGCTGCATCATTACTCTGCCGCCACCTTTGTCGTGCTGCGGGCCTTGGCCCCTGCCGATAGTTCCGCCATCAGGGCCGAGGCCCGTGTGATCGGGTTGGTCAGATAAAAATCGGTGATTGCGTTTTTGAAAGACGCTTTGGCGGGTTTCTTCAACGCCACACGCTTCCATTCATTCTCTGGCACCACGTCAAGCGCACCCATATGCGGCACCTCGGCGACGATTGCCTTACGAAGCACAGCCAGACTGTCATACGGCAGCGCCGCGCCCAGTTCCGCCGACAACGCCCGCAGGATAGCCCAGTTTTCTTTGGCTTCCCCCGGTGCAAATCCGGCACGGCTCGCCATCTGTGGCCGTCCCTCAAGGTTCACGAACACGCCGCTTTCCTCAGTATAGGCTGCGGCAGGCAGGATTATGTCGGCCCGATGTGCGCCACGGTCGCCATGGCTACCTTGGTAAATCACGAACGCACCCTTGGCGATCTCCACCTCGTCAGCGCCCAGATTGTAAACCACATCGGCACCCTCAAGGGCTGCCGTCATGCCGCCCTCGGTTACCGCGTCCACATCCATTGCGCCCACACGGCCAGCAGCGGTGTGCAGGATCATCAGTTTGCTGTCAGTCGCCTCGCACAGTTTCATCGCTTGGGACAGAACCGCCTCGCCGTCTGCCTCGTTAATGGCGCCCATGCCGACGATCACAACGCTTGGAACCTCCAGCACTTCCTTGAACTTTTTGTCCATGGTGATCATCAGGTCCGCACGGCTGTTGCCCATGTGGAAATACTCATAGGTCAGGTCCACCGGCTCGCCGATCAGGCCAATATTGCAGCCCCGTGTCCACGCCTTGCGGATACGCGCGTTCAAAACTGGCGCCTCGTCACGCGGATTACAGCCAATCAGCTGGATCATCCGCGCGTTATCTATATCCTCGATTGTCGCGGTGCCGACATAGGCCGAACGATTACCTGCGGGCAGCTTCGCACCATCCACGCGGCACTCAACGTTACCGCCCAGCCCCTCGACCAACTGTTTCAAAGCAAAAGCGGCCTCGACCGGAACCAGATCACCGACCAGACCGGCAATCTTCTTGCCCTTCATCGCCTCAGCGGCTTTGGCCAGCGCCTCACCCCAAGTCGCAGGCTTCAACTTGCCGCCAACCCGCACATACGGCTGATCCAGCCGTTGCGAGCGCAACCCGTCCCAGACAAACCGCGTTTTATCCGATATCCATTCCTCGTTCACACCATCATGGTTGCGCGGCAATATCCGCATCACTTCGCGCCCTTTGGTATCGACCCGAATGTTGGAGCCAAGCGCGTCCATCACGTCAATCGTCTCGGTCTTGGTCAATTCCCAAGGCCGCGCCGTAAACGCATAAGGTTTCGAGGTCAGCGCCCCGACAGGACACAGATCAATGATGTTGCCTTGCAGGTTACTATCGAGCGTTTCGTCCAGATACGCAGTGATCTCGGCATCCTCGCCACGGCCGATTTGGCCCATCACGGTGATACCGGCAATTTCAGTGGTGAACCGCACGCAACGGGTGCAGGAAATGCAGCGGGTCATTTCTGTGGCCACCAGCGGGCCAAGCTCCAGATGATCAACCGCGCGTTTGGGCTCGTTATAACGCGATCCAGACAGCCCATAGGCCACCGCCTGATCCTGCAAATCACATTCGCCACCCTGATCGCAAATCGGGCAATCCAGCGGATGATTGATCAGCATGAATTCCATTACGCCCTCGCGGGCCTTTTTTACCATCGGAGAGTTCGTCTTAACCACCGGCGGCTGCCCTTCAGGGCCAGGGCGCAGATCACGCACCTGCATGGCGCAAGAGGCCGCAGGTTTGGGCGGCCCCCCGACAACTTCAACCAGACACATGCGGCAATTTCCGGCAATGGTCAGACGCTCGTGATAGCAGAACCGCGGAATTTCCACGCCCGCGATCTCGCATGCCTGAATAAGGGTCATTGCCCCTTCAACTTCGACCTCTTTGTCGTCGATGATGATTTTGCGCAGGTCTGTCATTTGCTATCTTGCCCTCAACATTTGCCCGATAAGGCTTTTCTTGGCGATTTCGTCATGGCCCAATGTGCAATAGCTTTCGGCATTGCCCACCACCGCGCCATGCGATTTCAGGTAATCCGCTGCTATGCCCTTAACGCGGGCCTTCTCAACTGGGTCTTTCAGGAAAGCGCGAACTTCGTCTTCCTTGTAACCCTTGCTCACCGCATAGGACTTCAGCGCATTTGCCTTGCCCAACGCTACCAACATCCGTGCCGATATGCTCGGACAGGTTTTGCGGATGGTATCCGCTACCTTGGCCGACATCAGCGACTGATTGATATGATATTCCTTTGGCAAAGGCGTCAGCGCTGATGCGCTGGCCACAGAGCTAAGCGTCGTCATTGCAAATACGGCCATCGCCGCGATGATTGTCTTACGTTTCATAGTCATAAGCAGTCTCCTTTTGATATATAGGAGATGGGGATTGACCCCTTTGATATGCAATAACACTGCATCATCACTCAGCCGCCACAGCGGAAACCCGCCCTGTTTTCTTATATTTGATCCGGTCCTCGATCTCGCCTCGGAAATGCCGAATCAGCCCCTGAATAGGCCACGCCGCCGCATCCCCCAGCGCACAAATCGTGTGGCCCTCGACCTGTTTGGTCACGTCCAGCAACATGTCGATCTCTTCGATTTCGGCCTCGCCAGTGACCAAACGGTCCATGATCCGCATCATCCAGCCGGTGCCTTCGCGGCACGGCGTGCATTGCCCGCAACTCTCGTGTTTGTAAAACTTCGCCAGACGCCAAATCGCTTTGATCACATCGGTGCTTTCGTCCATCACAATCACTGCAGCGGTGCCCAGCCCCGAACGTTGCTCGCGCAGCCAGTCGAAATCCATGATACATTCATCAGCCACATCACGCGGCAACAATGGCACCGATGATCCACCCGGAATGACCGCTTTCAGATTGTCCCAACCGCCGCGAACCCCGCCGCAATGCTTCTCCAGCAACTCGCGCAGGGGTATCGACATTTCTTCTTCCACCACGCAAGGATTCACCACATGGCCGGAAATCCCGAACAGTTTGGTGCCCGCATTATTCGGCCGTCCCATGCTGGAAAACCAGCTGCCGCCGCGCCGCATAATCGTCGGGATCACCGCAATGCTTTCCACATTGTTCACCGTGGTCGGGCAGCCATACAGACCCGCCCCCGCCGGAAACGGCGGCTTCATCCGTGGCATGCCTTTTTTACCCTCAAGGCTCTCCAGCATCGCGGTTTCTTCGCCGCAAATGTAGGCGCCAGCGCCATGTGCCAGATAAAGGTCAAAATCCCATCCGGATTTGGCAGCATTTTTGCCCAGCAATCCAGCGTCGTAACATTCGTCAATCGCCGTCTGTAGCGCTTCGCGCTCGCGGATAAACTCGCCGCGAATATAGATATAGGACGCATGTGCCCCCATCGCAAAAGCCGCAATCAGCGCACCCTCGATCAACGTATGCGGATCGTGGCGCATGATCTCGCGGTCTTTACAAGTTCCCGGTTCAGATTCATCCGCATTGATCACCAGATAGGCAGGCCGCCCATCGCTCTCTTTGGGCATAAACGACCATTTCAGACCAGTCGGAAACCCCGCCCCGCCGCGCCCGCGCAAACCGGACGCCTTGGCCTCCTCGACAACCCAGTCACGGCCCTTTTTCAGGATCGCGGCTGTGCCATCCCAATGGCCACGCTTTTTGGCCCCCGCAAGACTGCGGTCATGCATCCCGTATAGATTGGTAAAGATCCGGTTTTGATCCTTAAGCATGGGTTATCCTCTGCTGTCGCGGCGCGTGCGCCAAATTTGATAGGTGTTGACCATCGCCCAAAAGAACGCGGCCAGCGTGGCCAGATCAAACAGGAAGACGTATTTGGTTTCAATTCCGATACGCCCGCCCAACCATTGAGCCCCCATCCAAAGCACCATCGCAACCGCAATAACCACGGCAACCATGCGCGCTTTACGCGCCAGTGCTTCTTCCTGATCGGGACTCAAAGTCATGTCTTAGTCGTCTCTCTTACTTCTTGTTCTTGTCGTAAACGCCGCCTTTGGCGACCTTCTTGGAAAACTCGGTTTCCCGCCTTTCGCCAGAATTTTGGCCTGTTTGACCCATTCATCACGGCTTACACGGCCTTTGAAACCCTCAAGGTTTTCATCAACCCATTTGACTTCTTGTGCACGCCAGCCGGACACCTGATCAAAATGGTAAACGCCCATTTTGTTCAGCATGGTCTCCATTTTCGGCCCAACACCCTTGATCTGTTTCAGATCATCGGCCCCGCTTGCGCGTGCTTTTTTCAGCATCTCGGGCTTGCCGTCTTTGGCAACAGGTTTACGGGCTGGTTTGGTTGCCGTTTTGGCCGCTGGCTTTTTGGCTGCCGGTTTTGTAGCTGCCTTTGCCGCAGGTTTCGCTGCTGCCTTGGCTTTAGGCTTGGCTGCTGGTTTCGCTGTCGCTTTGGCCGCCGGTTTGGCCCCCGCAACTGCGCTTTTGGCTTTCGAGGCAGATGCCGCCGCTGCCGCTACTCCCACACTTGTGGTCTTACTCGCGGTTTCCGGAATACCCGAAACCATAGCGCCACTGCTGTCAGCCGAAACGATAGCTTCGGGCGTCGCGTCAATTTCTTGGTCATGGCGTGCCGTGTGCCCGTGGATTGACGTTTCCACTCCGCGACAAAACAGACGTCCCAACAGGGCGCCGCACACAATGAACACACCCAACGCGAGTATCAGCGCAACAATCATGCCAACCTCGAACCGGCCCGACAGGATCAGATATGTTGCCGATGCCAATAATGCGCCGATGATCCAGCACATAACCGGACAGCTAAATAGTCCGCCTTCGTTTTCATTACTCATCTTGTTAATCCCCTGTTTTGTTCCCTGTTACACTTAAACACACAGACCTGCTGACTTGGCTGGCCTTGAATGGCCCCTGCTTCTAGTTGCTGCATTCTGTGTTTTCCACATATGTGGAAACCTTTCTTTCGGATGCCATTAGTAAACGCCACCCTTCTTTACTTTCTTGGAAAATTCCGTGACGCCGCCACGGGCCAGAACCTTGGCCTGCTTGACCCACTCATCACGCGATACGCGGCCCTTGAAGCCCTCAAGGTTGTCATCAACCCATTGCACTTCTTTGGCGCGCCATCCGGCAACCTGATCAAAATGGTAGAACCCCATCTTGTTCAGCATGGTCTCCATCTTTGGCCCGACACCCTTGATCTGTTTCAGATCATCCGCCCCGCCCGCGCGTGCGCTCGTTAGCATCTCGGGCTTGCCGTCTTTGGCGACGGGTTTACGGGCTGGTTTGGCCGCCTTGGCCGGTGCCGTTTTTGCCTTTGGCTTAGCGGCGGGTTTTGCTGCCGCTTTAGCCGCAGGTTTGGCCGCCGTTTTCTTGACAACGGGCCGCTTGCCACCTTTACCCAGCCACGGCGTCAGCAATGGCACCTCGGTGCCGTCAATCCGTTTGATCGTATCACCCAGATCAACCGCCGCTTGCACTGACGCATTATACTGCGTCTTGCCGCTGTCGTATTCGGTCAATGATGTCAGCCCGCCCAATGGCTCGGCTGCGTACCGTCCGTTCTGTGGGCCCGGCACAGGCACTTTGCCCGCCGCCAGCTCGTCCAGAATTTCGCTGAACCGCGCAGCCGTCAGATCCTCGTAATAATCCTTGCCGATCTGCGCCATCGGCGCGTTGGTGCAGGCCCCCAGACATTCGACCTCTTCCCAGCTGAACCGGCCGTCCGCTGACAGTTCATGCGGATTGGCTGCGATCTTTTCACGGCAAATACCGATCAGATCCTCGGCCCCGCAAATCATGCAGGATGTGGTGCCGCAAATCTGGATATTTGCAACAGAACCAACAGGTTTCAGCTGGAACATAAAGTAGAACGAGGCCACCTCATAGGCGCGGATATGCGCCAGCCCCAGCATATCGGCGATATGCTCCATCGCGGGGCGGGTTAACCAGCCGGTTTGTTCCTGCGCCCGCCACAGCAGCGCAATAATCGCGCTGGCCTGTCGGCCTTCGGGGTATTTGGTAACTTGTGCTTCGGCCCATGCCTGATTGGCAGCGGTAAAGGCAAAATCATCCGGTTGGCTGTGGTGCAGACGTCGCAGCATTACGGGCATCCCTCGTTTATCAGTGTTATTCCGGCAGTGTCATCACGCTCGGCATCAGCACCCCCCGCCACAAGCGGCGCTGCGCAAACCACGCCCCCCCTGAGGCCGTAAGATATTTTGCCGGTTTTGATCATTTGTTGATATCCGCCAAAGGCACACAGGTTACACTTGGCTGGGTTTCGGCCATTCCCGCCGCATTACCCACCGCAACGGCAGCAAAATACGCATCTGTCAGATCAAAGTGACAAAACTCGATGTCGTTTTCACCCTCGATCATCACAATACCCTGCCCGACCTGAACGTAGCTCTCGGAATTGTCGATGAAATCGTACAACCCTTCACTGCTATCGATCACCGAAGCCGTCGCGACAACATTCATATCCTGAACCGGCACACAAACCACGGTAGGCTGCATCGCCTCGATACCGGCGGCATCCCCTGCGCCATAGGCGGTAAAAAATTCAGGTGTCAGGCCAAAATGACAGGCCTTGATCTCGCTTTCGCCCTCGATCATCACCACATTCTGGCGAATGCTGAAATACCCGTCCGACAGGTCAATCAATTCATACAGATTGGCGTTCGGGCTTTGAACATTCTGCGCCACAGCGGGCATAGCCATCATCGCAGCAACACCTGCGGCCAAAGTAATACGTTTCATCATCTGTCTATCTCCCCGAAAACCAAATCCATTGTGCCCATCAGGGCGGCCACATCGGCCAGTTGGTGGCCGGTGGCCACATAATTCATTGCCTGCATATGCAAGAACCCCGGTGCGCGGATTTTCACGCGGTAAGGTTTGTTTGATCCATCCGAAACCAGGAACACGCCAAACTCGCCCTTGGGCGCCTCGACCGCGGCGTAAATTTCGCCCGCCGGAACGTGGAACCCTTCGGTATACAGCTTGAAATGATGGATCAGCGCTTCCATGCTGGTTTTCATCTCGGCGCGTTTTGGCGGTGCCACCTTGCCGCGTGCCAGCACATCGCCTGGCTCGTTGCGCAGTTTTTCACAGGCTTGGCGGATAATCTTGATGCTCTCGCGCATTTCCTGCATCCGGCACAAATAACGATCATAACAATCGCCGTTCTTGCCCACCGGAATGTCGAACTCAAATTCGTCGTAACACTCATACGGCTGGGCACGGCGCAAATCCCACGCAAGGCCGGAGCCGCGCACCATCACACCGGAGAAACCCCAGTCCAGAATGTCCTGTTCATTCACAATGCCGATATCAACGTTGCGCTGTTTGAACACACGGTTTTCGGTCAGCAACCCGTCCATGTCTTCCATGAACTGCGGGAATTCACTCACGCACCACTCATCAATATCCTCGATCAATTCAGGAGGTAGATCCTGATGCACACCACCGGGCCGGAAATAGGCCGCGTGCAGGCGGGCACCACAGGCACGCTCATAGAATGTCATCAGGAATTCGCGTTGCTCGAACCCCCACAGCGGCGGCGTCAGCGCACCCACATCCATCGCCTGCGTGGTGACGTTCAGCAGGTGGTTCAGAATGCGGCCAATTTCGCAAAACAGCACGCGGATCAGGCTGGCCCGGCGCGGGATTTCAACGCCTGTCAATTTTTCAATCGCCAGACACCAGGCATGTTCCTGATTCATCGGTGCTACGTAATCCAGCCGGTCAAAATACGGCAGGTTTTGCAGATAGGTCCGGCTCTCCATCAGCTTCTCGGTGCCGCGGTGCAGCAGCCCAATATGCGGGTCAGCGCGCTCGACGATCTCGCCGTCCAGCTCAAGGATCATCCGCAAAACGCCGTGGGCCGCAGGGTGTTGCGGGCCAAAGTTAATGTTGAAATTGCGGATATTCTGCTCGCCTTGGCGCGCGTCTATTGATCCGTCATCAAATTTTGAGCCGTCCATTATTGCTGCCCTCCATTGGCTTGAGAATTCACATAATGGCGTCGCCCCATACTAGTGAGCAGGAAGGTGACGGCAAAGGTCACACAAAACCCCGAATAGTAAGCGATCACCGCCCAAGGGCTAATACCAGGTTTGCCTTCAACGTTAATCCCAAAAAATACAAACACCACTCCGCAAACGGAGAAAAACTTTAACATACTCATTAGGCCGATCCATCTTTGAGAAGAAAAGGTTTCAATCCATCCAACTACCGCACCGGCGAATACGGCATTGATATGGAATATCCCGTTGAGGAATTCGTCACCCATAGTGCCGTCCATCATCAGACCCCCGCCATATTTTCCTGCCACGCGGCAGGAAGTGTTTGAAACCGTTTCTCGACGGCATGATATTGTGGTGCCAGCAGTTTTTGCAGCCCGTTACGCCGCGCTATATCCAGCTTTACAGGAATGCCCTCGTGCACACGTTTCTTCAACGGTGCGGCGTGATTGGACAGGCCCAGAAAGGCGCATAGATCGCGGATAGTGTCATCCTTAAACAGAGTCTCGTAGAACAGCACCTTGCGGTTTGCGCTAGGCACGGCTTGCTCTAGTGTATCCAGTCCGCCCGCATAATCCGACCGGTCATAAGCCTGATTGGGCTTGCCGTTCAAAACCTCGTCCACCTCGGCCAAAGCATAGCCGCGCATCAGTTCCGCATTGTCGGATTTGCGCCGCGCATTCATCCGGATGTTGGACCACAACCGGTCCACCGGATCGCGCAGGATGTAAACGAAACGCGTCTCCGCCACCACGCCTGCCATCTGCTTCAAACGGCTCACCGGCATCATGCAATATTCCGGCGTGATATCCGCCGTCAACTTGGCCCCACGGGCCTGATCCATCATATAGGTGCCGTAAGCCTCGGGCGCTTCCTCGCGCAAATTCAGCACTTTCAGCCAATGACGGGCCTTGTTCAGTCGCCGCTTTACAGCCTGCACATCCTTAGCCTTACCATCTTCCAGCTTTTGTTTCAGCTCTTGCACCAAATTGCGGGTCAGCTTGATCTGCCCGCCGTAATAACCGCTTTCCAGAATGTAGAAATACTTCAGTTCCTTAATGGGCGGCATGGCGCACTCGGGGTGGCCCTCCAAATAGGAGAACAACCAGCTTGTGCCAGCTTTGACTGCTCCTATCCCGTACATCAGAACTGCATCCCCCATCCTAACCTTTGGCCTCATCGGATTTCTCGTCCCCTGGCAGGATGTACTCGGCACCCTCCCACGGCGACATGAAATCAAACTGCCGATACTCCTGAACCAGCGACACCGGTTCGTAAACCACCCGCTTTTCGGCCTCGTCATAACGCACTTCGGTATAGCCCGTCGTCGGGAAATCCTTGCGCAATGGATGGCCGCGAAACCCGTAATCGGTCAGAATGCGGCGCAGATCGGCGTGGCCCGAAAACAGAATGCCGAACATGTCGAACACTTCGCGCTCAAACCAGCCCGCCGAGTCATGCACATCGGTGATCGATGGCATGCTGTCATCTTCGCGCACGGCACATTTCAGCCGGATACGGTGGTTCTGGTACATCGACAGAAAATGGTAAACCACGTCGAACCGTTTGGCCCGCGCCGGATAATCCACCGCCGTGATATCAACCAAGGATGAGAACCGGCAAGTGCGATCCGTCTTCAGAAACTCGACAAATCCCGCCAGCCCGGCCGGCGTAACCTGCAGCGTCAATTCACCATTTGTCACGTCATACGACAAAACATCATCGGGCCGTTTCAGCTCGATATGTGCGCCAAGTTCGTTCAATGCGTCAGACATCAGCGGCCCCTACCTTACAATCGTGCCGGTGCGACGGATGCGGCGCTGCAATTGCAACACCCCGTAGACCAGCGCCTCGGCTGTGGGTGGACAGCCTGGAACGTAAATATCAACCGGCACAATGCGATCACATCCGCGCACCACCGAATAGCTATAATGGTAATAGCCGCCACCATTGGCACAACTGCCCATGCTGATCACATAACGCGGCTCTGGCATCTGGTCATAAACCTTGCGCAGCGCCGGTGCCATCTTGTTGGTCAGGGTGCCGGCCACAATCATCACATCCGATTGGCGCGGCGAGGCGCGAGGCGCAAACCCGTAACGCTCGATGTCATAACGCGGCATCGCCGTGTGCATCATCTCAACCGCACAACAGGCCAGACCGAATGTCATCCAGTGCAAACTGCCGGTGCGGGCCCAGTTGATAATATCATCCGTGGTGGTCAGCAGAAAACCCTTGTCGGCCAGCGCATCATTCATCGCACGGGTGGAAACCTCTTTGTCAGCCCCCGCCGTATTAGAACCCGTCATCACTCCCATTCCAGCGCTCCTTTTTTCCACTCATAGGCAAAGCCAATGGTCAGAACCCCCAGAAACACCATCATCGACCAGAAACTAACATCGGTCATATCCTTGAACCCAACCGCCCACGGAAACAGAAACGCGATCTCCAGATCAAAGATGATAAACAGGATAGCGACCAGATAGAACCGCACATCAAACTTCATCCGCGCATCATCAAAGGCGGCAAAACCACACTCGTATGCACTCAGCTTTTCAGGGTCGGGATTGGTTGGGCCAAGGATGACAGCCGCAAGGATCAGAACTGCCCCAAGCGCCGTTGCCATGCCCAGAAAAACAAGGATGGGGAGGTATTCTCTTAACAGCTCTTCCACGTGTGGCTCCTCAGTGCGTCAAAACGCGCATGTTGTTGCTTATTCGAGGTTTACGCCTGACTTATGGGCGGGTCAACAGAGCCAAGAGCCTCATTGCATATTATTTCCACGCAAATTGCGCTTTGTATGCAATAGGACACTGATCTGGATCAAGGTTCCCCCGATCACGAGGGCTCCCTCTCATCGAGACGAATACCTTGTCTTCTCTTTTGCTCAAATATCCTCGGGGGGAATTGCCGCAGGCAAGGGGGGGCAGACAGCCCCTCCACTCCCGAGCGTAAGCGAGATATAAAGCGTTGCGAAAGCAACTCCGTTTAACGGGAAGGCACTATTGCTCCACCCAGCTTGCCGGACGCTTTTCGAAAAACGCAGAAATCCCCTCACGGATTTCCTCACCCTCCCAACGATCCACCAATGACTGAACCGTCATTTCAATCACTGCATCATCAATCACCGGCCCTAAGCTGCGCGCCAAAGCCTTGGCATCCGCCACAGCCCCCGGTGCACATTTCAGATAGGCCGCTACTTCGACCTCAACCGCCGCATCCAGATCCTCGGGCGCAACCACTTTGGCCAGCAGGTCCAGCCGCACCGCTTCCTCGGCATCAAACAGCCGCGACGACATGAACACGCGGCGCGCCTTGGCCTCGCCCATGCGGGCAATCACGTAGGGCGCGATGGTGGCGGGGATCACCCCCAGCTTGGTTTCGGTCAACCCGAACCGCGCGCCACTCACCCCGATGGCCACATCGCAGACAGACATCATCCCGACACCGCCACCATAAGCCTGCCCTTGGATGCGGCCAATCAACGGCTTTGGCATGGTATTCAGCGCTTGCAACATGGTGGCCAGTTTGCGGGCCTCGGCATTGCGGGTGTCGCCGTCCGCCGCCATCGCCATTTGCATCCACGCCAGATCACCGCCGGCACAGAAACTCCTGCCGGTCGCCTGCAACACCACCACCCGCACCGATGCATCAGCCCCCAACGTGACCGCAGCCTCGGTCAGCCCCGCAATCGCCTCTGGCGTCAGGATATTGTGCTTCTCGGGATTGCTCAGGCTCAGCCTTGCCACCCCGCGCGCATCAATGCTGATGTCGACCATTCTAGCCCCGCATCTTTCGCGCCATTTCAGCCGCCGTTGCCAAGGTCTCGCTGCACAGGCCGGTGTCATAACCAAGTGCTGTGACATGTTCCTGTACCGCTTCCGTGGCAACATTGCCCTCGGCCCCAGGCGCAAACGGGCAGCCGCCCAATCCACCGATGCTGGCATCAAACACCCGCAAGCCCAGCGCCAGTGACGCGTCAATATTTTCCATCGCATGGCCATTTGTATTGTGAAAATGCCCCGCTAACCGGTGCGCCGGAACCTCCTTAAGCACCGCCAACAACATCCGCGCCACAGTGTCCGGCGTGCCGTGTCCCAGCGTGTCGCCCAACGACACCTCGTAACAGCCCGCCGCAAACAAATCCGCCGCGACCTTGGCCACAGCTTCCGGCGCCACGGCCCCGTCATACGGGCACTCGATCACACAAGACACGTAGCCGCGCACAGGAATATCGGCGTGCCGCGCCGCCGTAAGAATCGGCGCAAACCGCTCGAAACTTTCGGCAATGGTGCAATTGATGTTCTTTTGCGAAAACCCTTCCGAGGCCGATGCGAAAATAGCCACCTCGTCCACGCCTGCTGCAATCGCCGCCTCATAGCCCTGCAAATTCGGGGTCAATGCGGCGTAGGCCACCCCATCGGCTTTCTGGATGCCCAGCATCACTTCGCTCGCATCCGCCATCTGCGGCACCCGCTTGGGCGATACAAAGGACGTCACTTCAATGTGGCGAAATCCGGCCTCCGACAGCTTATCGACCAGCGCTGTCTTCTCGGATGCCGGAATGGCGCGGGCTTCGTTCTGCAACCCGTCCCGCGGCCCAACTTCAAATATCTCGACAAATTTTCCACTCATGGGCTAACCCTCCTCAGGCGGTGCATAAAACGCTTCTTTGTAAATCACCGTATCACCATCACGCGCCTTGGCCAGCGCAAAAGCAGGACGTGCGACCAATCGCTGATAATAACGCTCCAGATCGGGCAAAATTTGTGCCCGAATGAAATGCCGCGCAATCATCACCCCGTAGCCGACATTCACATCCACCGCCGAAAATCCGCTCGCCAACAGGTACGCCTGCCCCGCCACCACACGGTCCACCACTTCCAGCACTTTTTCCAGCCGCCGGGCCTCCAGCCGCATCACAGTGGGCGAGCGCATCGCAGGGTCACGCAGGGCAATATGGTGCTGGGTCAGATTGGCCAAATGCTGACCAATGGTCTCGGCATAATGCAACCACTGCAACCAATCGGCCCGCTCATTATCCCCCACCTCGCGGCCCAGCCCGCACTCGGGGCGTGTTTCAACCAGATACTCGG
>Ga0190303_1000037_pt1 | contig 55757 bp, 50 predicted proteins | sample 48700701_MG_FD_161672 | JGI IMG/M metagenome (GOLD analysis project Ga0190303, IMG submission 161672) | Hydrothermal vent sediment bacterial communities from Southern Trench, Guaymas Basin, Mexico - 4870-07-0-1_MG | ecosystem: Environmental > Aquatic > Marine > Hydrothermal vents > Sediment ... | reverse complement strand
AAATACTGTACCGAATGATACTGAAAAACCGTTTATTACTAGTGGTATAAGATTGGGCACTCCTGCTATTACAACACGTGGATTCAAAAAAGAAGATATGAAGATAATAGCAGAATGTTTATATAAAACACTAATGAACCCAGAAAATGAAGAAATATTAGAAGAGGTTAGAAAAACAGTAAAAGAATTAACAGATAAATATCCATTAAATTATTAATATAATATACTCTTATCACAAAGGGGTGATTTTATGAGAGTAGCAGTTATTAAAAGTAATGGGTATATTGACAAGAGAATAAATAAAATATTAATATTTAATGAAATTAAAGGTGATTTCATTACAAAGTTTACAATGAATTCTTTTAATAAATATGATGTAGTTATTTTCACATATAAAAACAATATACCTAATTTACCAAAAGTATTAGAATCAATTGTTTTAGAACAAAAAATCTTTGTGCTTTATATTAATAATATTGTAGCGATAGGAGAATTTTATAATATCTTAGATAATTTGTATTTTAGTATAATTGATAAAAACAACATAGAAACAGAATTTTTATCAATTATAAAAAATTCATTAAAATATATTACTGAAATAAATAAATGTAAAATTGAAAATGAGCAATTGAAAGATCAACTTAAAAGTATTAAGTTGGTAAATAAGGCTAAAAGTATTTTAATGATTAAAGGCTTTAGCGAAACTAAAGCACATAAATATATTCAAAAAACAGCAATGGATTTAAGATTGTCGAAATTGGAAACCGCTAATCTCATTATTGAAAATAAGATTGACATTTAAAATGTCTCTATCTATAATAAATTTAATGGACAATGGAGTCTAAAAAACAAATAATATTATAAATACAATGGTGTTTATGCTTAAATGCATATAAAAACACCATTTTTTTTATGTTAGAAGGAGAGAAAAAAATGGCTAAATATTCAAAAAATGAAATTATAAAAATCGCTAAAGAAGAAAATGTAAAGTACATTCGATTAATGTTTACTGATATTCATGGGGTTATAAAAAACGTTGAAATTCCGGCTAGAATTTTAAAAGATGCTCTTAATGATGAAATAATGTTTGATGGATCGTCGATTGATGGGTTTGTTCGCATTCAAGAAGCAGATATGTATTTGAGACCTGATTTAGATTCATGGTTAATTTTGTCTTGGGAACAAACTACTTATGGAAAAGTAGCACGTTTAATTTGTGATATTTACTTACCCAACGGAAAACCTTTTATGGGAGATCCAAGATATGTTTTAAAAAGAAATTTAGAAAAAATGCATAAATTAGGGTTTAAAGCCTTTAATATAGGGGTTGAACCAGAATTCTTTTTATTTAAATTAGATGAAAAAGGAGAACCTACTTTACAGTTTAACGATAACGGTGGTTATTTTGATTTAGCACCATTAGACGGTGCTGAAGATTGTCGTAGAGATATTGTTTTAGAATTAGAAAAAATAGGCTTTAATATGGAGGCTTCTCACCATGAAGTAGCCCCAGGACAACATGAAATTAATTTTTTATTTGAGAGTGCTCTTGAAGCTTGCGATAGCTTACAAACATTTAAATTAGTAGTAAAAAACATTGCAAAAAGACATGGTTTACACGCTACTTTTATGCCGAAACCTATTGCCGAGATAAATGGATCAGGAATGCATACGAATTGTTCTTTAACAAATATGAATGGAAAAAACGCATTTGATGATCCAACTGGAGAAATAGGATTAAGTGAAGTAACATTACAATGGATTGCTGGAATTATGAAAAATGCTAGAGCTTTTACTGCAATAACAAACCCGACAGTGAATTCATATAAAAGATTAGTTCCAGGGTATGAGGCACCGTGCTATATATCATGGAGTGATGCTAATCGCTCATCGATGATTAGAATACCTGCTAAAAGAGGAAATGCAACACGTACTGAAATTAGAAGTGTGGATCCTTCTGCAAACCCATATTTAGCTATGTCTGTAATATTAGCAAGTGGACTTGACGGTATTGAAAACAAATTAAAGTGTAAAGATCGAGTATATGCAAATCTATATGAATTATCAAGAAAAGAAAGGGAAGCTATGGGAATAGCAAACTTACCAGAAAATCTTAAAGATGCTATAAAAGAATTAACAAGCAGCAATGTAATGAAAGAGGCGTTAGGTGAACATGTAATGCAAAAATTCATTGCTGCAAAACATAAAGAATGGAATGAGTTTAGAAAAAGTGTATCTGAGTGGGAAATAAAAAAATATTTAAAAGTTATATAATAATAAAAAACTGTAACCCTTCTTTTTCATATTTTTTATGAATAAGTGAAGGTTACAGTTTCAATATTAAGTAACTATGAAATAAAAATAATTTTATGTTTTTATAAATAAAACATTTTTACTTTAAAAATACACTACTATGATTATTATTTTGCTTCTTTTATTAATTTCTCGAGATCTGTTTTATTAAATAAATATTTCGAATTACAAAAATGGCATCTTGTTTCAATTTTACCGTCTTCTTTTTGTATTTCTTTTAATTGCGATTTTCCTAATGAGATTAATCCTTTTTCAAACTTTTCTCTTGAACATGTACAATAATAATTTAAATCTAATTTTTGTAAAAATTGATAATTATTATTTGTTATTTTATTCATTATATCTTCAGGTGTGTATCCTTTTTCTATCATTTCACTCACAGGCATCAAATTTTTGATAGTTTTCTCAATTTTTTGAATTGTTTCTTCTTTACATCCTGGCATTACTTGCAGAATAAAGCCACCACTACTTAGTATTTTGTTGTCATCATTTACTAATACTCCTAATCCAACTGCGCTAGGTATTTGTTCGCTTACTGTAAAATAATAAGCAAAATCTTCGGCAATTTCACCAGTTTGTATTTTTGATGAGCTAGTAAACATGTCTCTGATTTTTAAATCTTTTGTAACATGAATAAAACCATTCCCTACTGCTTCTCCAACATTTAATTTTCCGTTATTATATTGTAAGAACACATGAGGGTTTGTTACATATCCTCTTACTTCACCATAACTAGTTGTTGTAGCTACCATTTCACCAATAGGACCATCACCAACGATTCTGATTGTTAGTTCTTGATCATTACTATACATTGCCCCCATTATAACTGAATTTGTTAATAATCTACCAAGAGCAGCAGCACTTGTTGGCCATAAATCATGTATTTCTTGAGCATGTGCCACTAAATTAGTTGTAACTGCTGTATAAATTCTAACTGTTCCATTAAATCCATATGCTTTTATTAAATAATCTTTCATAAATATCACCAAAAATAGTATATCATTAAATTATGTAAATAAAAACAAACACATTGCTTTTGTTTAAAAGATTATGTAAAATTATAATTACTATATAAAGGATGTGCTTAAAATGTTTAAAATCGGTAATATTGAAATTAAGAATAAAATAGTAATTGCTCCAATGGCGGGGGTCTCTAATATTGCTTTTAGAACAATTATGAAAGAATATGGTGCAGCGCTTGTGTATGGAGAAATGGTTAGTGATAGAGCATTAAATTACCATAATGAAAAAACTATGAAGATGATTCAAGTAGTTGAAGATGAAAAACCTGTGTCAATGCAAATATTTGGATCAGATATAGAGAATATTGTAAAAGGCGCGGTTATTGTTGACCAAGAATCTGATTGCGATATTATAGATATAAATATGGGGTGTCCTGTTTCAAAAGTAGTAAAAAGTCAAGCCGGAGCAAAATTGTTGCTAGAACCAAATAAAATATATGATATTGTAAAAGCAGTAGTTGAAAATGTTAAAAAACCAGTTACTGTAAAAATAAGAATAGGATGGGATTCAACTACTATTTATGCAGTTGAAATAGCTAAATTATGTGAAAAAGCCGGAGCTAAAGCAATTGCTATTCATGGAAGAACAAGATCTCAAATGTATTCTGGAAAAGCTGATTGGGAAACTATAAAAAAAGTGAAAGAAGTAGTTAATATTCCTGTTATAGGTAATGGGGATGTATTAACTCCTGAAGATGCATTAAGAATGATTGAAGAAACCAAATGTGATGGAGTTATGATTGGAAGAGGTGTTTTAGGAAACCCTTGGTTAATTAGACAAACTTTAGATTATTTAGAAACAGGTAGTTATCAACATGATATTACATATCAAGAAAAAATAACTCAAATAATATCACATATGGATAAATTAATTGAGTTAAAAGGAGAAAAAATTGCATTATTAGAAATGAGAAGTCATGCTGCTTGGTACGTAAAAGGGTTAAAAGGAGCAACTCGTGTTAAGAGGGAAATATCTCATTTAAGTACTAGACAAGAATTATTAGATTTATTTAATGAATATATAGAATATTTAGAAAAAAGGCCGAAATAACTGGCCTTTTCTTTATTGTATATATTTTTGATATTTTGATATAAACATTTGACTTAACTCTAATTTTAATAGAGTACCATTGTTAGTATATTTTTGAGTTATTATATGAGCATGTTCGTTAAGGTAAGATACTATATCACCTTCGTTAAATGGAATTAGTAGTAATACTTCTTGATAGTTGTTAAATAGTTCTTTTTCAATAATATTTAATACTTTTTTTATTCCATTAGGTTCTATTAACGAAACTATTACACTTGGATAATGAAGAGGTTTAATTTGTTCATCTAACAAATCATACTTATTATAAATATATATTATAGGGATATTGTGAACTCCTATTTCTTCAAGTGTTTTATTAGTAACAGCAATTTGTTCTTCATAAAATTCATTACTAGTATCAACAACATGCACTAATAAATCTGCTTCAGTAATTTCTTCAAGAGTAGATTTAAATGATTCAATTAAATTATGAGGAAGATTTGATACAAATCCAACTGTGTCTGTAGCGATAAATTCTTTTTTGTTCTTAAGAAGGATATGTCTTGTAGAAGTTTCAAGTGTTGCAAAAAGCATGTTTTCAACATATACTTGTTTATCAATATCTCTGTGTGTATAATCGATCAATGCATTTAAGAGAGTAGATTTTCCAGCATTAGTATATCCAACAATTGCTATTTTTTTAATATTTGATTTACTTCTGCTTTTTCTTTGTATTTTTCTAGCTTTTACAATTTCTTTTAACTCTTTTTTTAATTTGGATTTATCAGCCTCTATTTTTCTACGGTCTAATTCAAGCTTTTTTTCACCTGGACCACGAGAGCCTATTCCGCCTTGTTGTCTTCCTAGTGAATCTCTTAAACTTGATAATCTAGGAAGCATATATTCTAATTGAGCAATTTCTACTTGTAATATTGCTTCTTTAGTTTTTGCACGTGATGCAAAAATATCAAGAATTAGTAATGTTCTGTCTATAACACGAACACCAATTTCCTTTTCTAGGTTTCTTATTTGAGATCCGGATAATTCATTATTAAAAATAACTAAATTAGCTTCTAAATTATCTACAAAAGTTTTTATTTCTTTTACTTTTCCTGAGCCAATATACAAATTGGAAGTAATTTTATTTATTGATTGAGTAATTATATATAGAACTTCGATATTCTTCGCTAATGCTAGGCTTTTTAATTCATCCATATAATAATCTATTAATCCATTAGTTTTTAAATCTGCACCTACTAATATTGCTTTATACATTTTGTCACCTCGTAATTGTAGTATATCATATATTTTCTATAGAACCTAAATAAAAAAGCGCTGTTAAGCGCTTTTTATAGTCCACATTTTAATTGTGCGTTACAGTTTGTACAAGTATTACATCCACCTAAGTTTTCAACAGTTCCTTCAAGACAAATAGGACAAATATCTCCTACTTCGACACCAATATTACGACCTTGTCTATCAGATCTTAATCCTTTTATTTTAGAAGGTTTTGGTTCTTTTTTCTCTTCATCAAGTATTATTCCTAATTCTCCGATGTCTACTTGTTTAGGTGATTTAATTTTTTCATCATCATCATTAGATAAAGTTAAAACTTGAGAATCTCTACTTCCATCTACGTAAACAGTTCCACCTTTGGCTCCACCTTTATATAATCTCATATATACTTGTTCTACTTCTTCAACAGTATAACCTTTTGGAGCATTTACTGTTTTAGAAATTGAAGAATCTACCCAGTTTTGAATGGTACATTGAAAATCAACATGTTCTTCAGGTGGGAGTTTCATAGCACTAATAAAAGTATCTGGAAGAGTATCTTTTGTTAATTTTGGATGAGCAGCTAAATACTCATCAACAATTGGAGCGTTTACTTCAATAAACTTACCTAATCTACCACTACGGAAATAAGTGAAAGCAAAGTATGGTTCAAGTCCAGTTGAAACTCCAACCATTGTACCAGTAGAACCAGTAGGAGCTATAGTTAGTAAGTGAGAATTTCTAATTCCATATTTCAATATATTTTCTCTAATATATTGCGGTAGTTTTTTCATATATCCACTTTCAATGAATTTTTCTCTACTTCCATACTGTTCTAAGAATGGAAATGATCCTTTTGTTTTAGCTATTTCAATAGATTCTTCATATGCATTTATAGCTATGAATTTAAATAGTTCATCAACTAATTTAGTTCCTTCAGGTGAACCGTAACGGGTATTACACCAAATTAATAAATCATGTAATCCCATAATACCAAGACCAATACGACGTTCCCCTAAAGCTTGGGTCTTATTATCATCTAGAAAATATGTTGTTTTATCGATTACATTATCCTGCATCTTAATTGCTGTTTTAATCGTTTTTTTAAGTTTTTGCCAATCTACTGTAGCTTTCTTTTTATCAACCATATTAGCTAAGTTTATGGCCGCTAGATTACAAACTGAGTATGGGGCAAGAGGTTGTTCACCACAAGGGTTGGTACAGACAACTTTTTGTCCATATCCTTTTGCATTTGTCATTTCATTTGCATTATCAATAAAGAAAATTCCTGGCTCTGCAGAATAAGTAGCACAAATATTAATTAAATTCCAAAGCTCTTTAGCTTTTATTATATGATGTGTTTTAACTCCATAACCCATTTTTTCCCATTCTCTTACATCTCCAACATGAACCCACTTCTTATCATAATCTTCCTTTTCTTGACCTGTATATTTATCAACATCAGGGAATCTTAATTCATAATCAGTATCATTTATAACAGCATCCATAAATTCTTTTGTAATTGCTACTGAAATATTGGCTCCAGATAAAAATTCAGAATTATTTACTTCATAATGTCCACCTTTGTTGATATTTTCAAAAGCTGTATCAACAATTTCCTTAGTAAAAATCCCAGGATTAATATTAGCTTGTTCTAAAATATATTCATTAATTTGAATTTCTGATTCACTTAATGGAATAAATTTTAATTTAGCTTTTGCAGCAGCGACAATTGAAGGTTCTTTTATTGTATCAATTAGAAATTGTAATATTTTAGGATTTTGCATTTTTGAAATAATAAATTCAACAATATCAGGATGCCAATCAGATAACATAATCATCTGTGCACCTCTTCTAGAGCCACCTTGTTCAACTAAATGAGTTAATTCAGATAAATCATGTAACCAACTAACTGCACCACTAGATTTACCATTAACACCTTTAGCTAATGAGTTTTTAGGTCTTAATGAAGAACCATTTGTACCTACCCCACCACCACGACTCATTATTTCCATAACTTGTTTACGATGATCACTTATACCACCACGTGAATCATGAATAAAAGGCATAACAAAACAGTTAAAATATGTTACATTTGTATTACTTCCAGCACCAAACAACACTCTTCCTGCAGGAACTAAATTTAAACTAGAAACTTCATCATAAAAGTCTTTTATAGTTTGTTTATTTTCGTCTTTACCTAAATGATAAGCCAATCTTTTAGCTATTTGTTCAAAAAATAATTCTAAAGGTTTATCAATTATTCTTTTTGATCTAACAATACAACCGTCAGAATCAACATCTTCAGCATTTCTGAGATATTCTTGTTCTAATCTTATTTTTACGTAATCTCCATTGATCTCTAAAATATTCCCAATTCCTCTAGCTGGGAATTTAGGATCGTTTTTAACAATGGTTATAACTAAATCGCCTATTGAAAGGGTTTCTAAGGTTAAATCCTTTTGTGTATATCTGTCGAGCATTACCAATCTAGATACACCTGAAAAAGTTTTTTTCATGTCGTCCGTTATAGGAAATAAATGAGTAAACCCACTATTGATATCTTTATTTAATTTTTCTATTAACTCAGTACTATATTTTTTCATAATCAAAGCCCCCTATAAAAATTTGAGAATGTATATTAATTATATAATGACAAAACTTTTATTAACAGTCTTGACATTTTGCCAACACTGTGAAATCCCTTAAATAGAGTAAAAAAACTGAAAAATAAAATTTTATTTGATAATCAAACCATATTTTTTGACGTTTAAAAAAAATTTAAGACAAAATAAAATATTTTTTAAAAGCTATATTTACAGTTTGTTGCAAAATTATTATTTTTTATATGTTACTGCTTATTAATAATATGATATAATTATAAAAAGGAGTGATATTATGAGTAATTTTGATATATTAGTTTTTAATATTTATCTATTAGCTATCTTTACAATACTTATTAAAACAAAGACGATTAACCAAATATACCGATTTTTTAAGTTACTCAATGTTGCTTTATTTATATATGTTATTGTCGTTGTTGTTCAAGATGGTATACCGTTAATTGATGCCTTAATAAAGGGAATTCCCTTAGTTTTAATAATAGGAATGATAGTTCAATCTGAAATAATATTATTTTTAACAAAATTAGGAATAAAAAAGAATTCATTGTTTACTAACACACTAGAAGATAATATAAAAATAGAATTAATAAAAAGTATTGATTATTTAAGCGAAAGAAAAATTGGAGCATTAATAACTTTTGAAAAAAACACTTCAATGGATGAATTCATTGATAATTCTTTTAAAATTGATGCACCACTTAATAGTGAGCTTTTATCTACTATTTTTTATCCGAATACTCCATTACATGATGGAGCGGTAATTGTTAGAGGAAATAAGATTGTTTGTGCAGGAGCTTATTATCCTTCAACTGAGCGGTTAGATATTCCTAAACAACTTGGATCTAGACATCGTGCAGCTATAGGAATTAGTGAAATTTCAGATTCTTTAACAATTATTGTTAGTGAAGAAACTGGAAATATAAGTATAGCGGTTGGTGGGTACTTAGATTTAGACATAAGTAAAGAATCATTATTACTATATTTAGAAAAACATTTGCAAAATTAAAAGCCATAATGGCTTTTTTATTTAATATTATATTCATATTGCGAAATATGTTATAATAAATAATGATATTAGAAATTAGGTGACATTATGGAAAAATACGATGTAGTTATTATTGGTGGAGGACTTGGTAGCCTTACAACAGCGACTTATTTATCAAAACGTTTACGCAATGTTGCTGTTTTTGAAGAGGGAAAACGAAAAAAAATTCAAAAATACACAAACCGTCTCAAGGATACTAATAATAATAAATATGAATTTAAGTTTTATAATTATGATCTTGGTGGGGTTCATCAAGGAGACTTGTTTTATGAATATATGAAGAGATGTGGATTAGAAAATAATTTTGAATATTTTGATAATCCTTATTCGATGATTGTTGATAAAAACAAAAAAATAATTAGAAGACCTAATGATTTTGATAATTTTCTTATCTATTTAGTGAGATATTATCCTGTCCAAAGGGATAAAATACATTTGCTATTTAATGATATTTTACGATATCATAAAGATTATAAAGAACAAAAGCTTGCAAGATTAAATAATTTAGAACATACTCTTCCTTCAATATTTATTGAATTAGGAGATTTAAGTTTATATGCAGTACTAACTAAATATTTTGATAATGAAGATTTAATGAATGAATTTTCATTAATGTATGGATCTGTTGGAATCCCACTTGATGAAATTAATGCGTACAATTATTTTATTAAATGGTTTGATACATTTATTGAGGGATCTCAATTTATTAAAACATCATTTAATAAGATAGTTAAAACTTTTTCCAGTGAAATATCTAAGACGAGAGAGAAAATATTCACAAATCGTAAAATTGATAAATTTATTATTAAAGATAATATTATTGAAAAAATTATTGATACTGACGGGATTGAGATTCAAGCAAAACATTTTGTTATAAATATGCGCATTGACGAATTCGCTAAAAAATATTTGCCTGAAGATACAAAGATTACTAAGAAATTTCTAGATATGTATTCTACAATTGAGAATAAAAGAATGGTTAATCAAGTATACATAGGATTAGGAAAAGATGCTAAAAAACTAGGAATAACGGAAAAACATTACTTATTTAGTGAGATACCAGATGACGATATTAGATTACTTAGTTTAGTTAATTATCGTGAAATAGATAAAACAAGTTGTCCTGAAGGACTTGGAGCTATTTTAGTTGAGTTTATTGATGACAATTCACCTCGGAAACAAAAATTGAATCAAGTAATTGATCAGTTAACTAAATACTTTCCCAATATTATTGATAATATAACTGTAAGTAAAATAGGGCGAAAAAGAGAATACTTTAGTGGAATCGCTAGTAGAAAATATTGGAAAAATAAGACAATAAATGATTTATTTGATTTAGATGATTATAGCGCTACTAACCCGTTTACCAATAGTTACTTTATTGGATCATGGGTTAGACCTGAAGCAGGTATTTCAGGTATTGTCCAAATAGGAGTTGAGTATGGAGATATTATTGATGATTTAATTTATCATGGAGATGAAGAAGATTATTTTATTACTCATGATGAATTAATGGCTATAATTGCTCATCAGTTTATTCCTAATTCTTTAGGAAAACAAGAAAAGAATATTCAATTTTTTATTGGAAAGGATTCTTATTATATAAGAACAAAAGCTAAACATCATCGTGTTTTTAATGGTCTTACAGATATTTCAGATATTATTATTATCGCTACTAACGAGTGTTTATATGATTTAAGTGTTGGAAATACGACATTAGAAAAGGTTATAGAAAAAGGTACATTAGAATATGTTGGAGATAGAGAATTTCTTGAGGAAGTAATTGAAGCGTTTGATATGGGAATTGAAATTGAAAGTTCACAAAGATATAAATTTGTACAAGGGAAACTTGGACTAAAATTTATGTTAGCTATTATTATGGTATTAGTTCTTTCGAATTTGCTTGCTAATTACCATAACTATTTAATTATAGCACCAATAACAATTGTATTTTTAACCGGAATTATTTATTGGAAATACCGTATTTATAAGCTTATTACAGCATTTGAATATATTATTATTGGGCTATATTTTGTTATTTTGATTTTAAGTATTTTTATCCCTGCAGTTAATACATATAAAGATAGTACATATACCTTATTATTCTTTTCTATCTTTTGGTTAGGGACTTGGCTTGTTAATAAACCAATCGCATTTAGCTATATGAGACATGATTATCGTCTTGATTATACAAGAACTAAATTATTTAAATCAATGTGTGGTGGATTAACTTTTATTTGGGGGATGATTTTTTTAATTATTGCAATTTTAAGTATTTCTATGATTACAAGTTATTCATCATTAAGTTATTATTTGGCAATTTTAGGATTATATCTAACCTATTCTTATCCGAATTCGTATATTAAAGGGTCAATAGATAAATAAAACAAAGGTGATATAGATGGATTTATACATTGTTATTCCACTACTTATAGTGTGGATAGGATTTAATTTAATTTTGAGACTTGCACATAAAAATAAAGCAGACTATAGTTTTATAGTCACTTTTGCTTATGTTTTAGGTTTTTTATATTTTTATTTTTATGATCTTATAGATACGGTTAATTATCAATATTATACATATTCATTAATAGGAGTTATGATTTTAATACTTATGCTTAAAATAATTATTAGTGTATTTAGAAAAGATATAACAAAAGCTGATTTTCAGAAATTAAAAGATGAAATTATAACTATTAGTGATGAGCAAGAATTACTTCGTAAAAGATTTATTTCGACAATTGAGATTTTAAATGATGGACTATGTTTTAAAGATGAAGGTGAAGATTTTTTTGGAACTGATAAATTTATTGAGTATTTCGGGTTAGAAAGTAACAGTTTTGATAAAAAAACCTTTGATGATTTAATCTATAAAGATGATCTCCCACTTTATAAAAATACAATTGAAAAATTATCAAAGAAAAGACCTGATTACACTACTACATATAGAGTGAAAAAAAATGATGATTACATATGGATAAAAGAGGTGGGAAAGAAAATTAGTATTAATAAAAAAACATCTATAATTTCTCTTGTAAAACCAATGGATATAAGAGAGTACCCTGAAAGTGAAATTGATGTGCTTAATCAACTTCCTTCATCTAAAAAAATGTATCAAGAAATACAAGAGATAATGCATACAAAAAATCAATTTACACTATACGTGATTCATTTATCAAATATTCCAAATATTAATGAAAAATATGGTCGTGATGTTGGTGATTTAATGATGGGTGAATACCTAAAAAAATTGCGTTATAATTTTATAAAAGATAATCATAGTTTATACCGTATAGGAGGTATAGATTTTGGACTAATTATTAAAGACGAAAGAAAAGTAGAATTAATAGATAGAGCACTTCAACATGGCGGAGATTTGTTAAATTTAACAATGGTATTTGGCGGAATAACACAAACAGTATATCCTAATCTTGGAATCTCGGAATTCAATAATGAAGGGGAAACTGCCGATCAAATAATTAAAGAAGCTACAGAAGCACTCAAAATAACGCTTAAAGATTCATACGATGCAAATTTCAATTATTATAATAAAAAGTAATCTAGTCTTTAAAAAAAAACTATTAAAAATATGCAATATTGTTCTTACTTTAGTTTTAATATACTAGGTTTTATTGTTTTAAAAAAAACAGTAAACTTTTATTTAAAAATAAAATAAAAAAAACTACTTATTTAATTGCATTGTGAATAACTTTATTTACTACAATATCATTTTTTATTTTATATAAAAAAACTTTAAAAAAATAGAATATATTTTTATGATATTGAAAATATTATTTTAATTTATCCAAATTAAAAACTTTAATATATTTACTAATAAAAAACTATTTTATTTTTTCATTTCATATAATAAAATTAATAACTTAAAAGGAGAAAAAATAATGAAATATTCAGCAATAATATTAGCCGCAGGAAGTGGATTAAGAACCGGATTAAATACTAATAAAATATTAATACAAATTCACGGACAATGTGTTATTGATTACAGTTTACAATACTTTCAAAATGACCCCAATTGTGGAGAAGTAATATTAGTGGTTTCAAAGAATGATTTTCAATCATTACTTAAAAAATACGAGAATTTCCCTATTAAGGTAATTGTAGGCGGAGTTCACCGACAAGACAGTGTTTATAACGCTCTTAAAATTGCTATTAATGATTACGTTTTAGTTCACGATGGAGCTAGACCTTTTATTTTGAAAGATAATATAGATAAGATTTTTGAAAATTTAATTGAACACCCATCTATTACATTAGGTGTGAAAGTTAAAGAAACCATTCAAGAAGTAGAAGGTAACCATGTTGTTAGAACGTTAGATAGAAATTCTCTTATCATTACACAAACTCCTCAAGGATTTAAGAAAGATATATTGATTAAGGCGCATCAATTGGCTTTTGATGATACATATTTTGGAACAGATGATACGGTTTTAGTTGAAAGATATTTAGGAATTTTTGCTTATGTTATTGAAGGAGATTATCGAAATATAAAATTAACAACATTTGATGATATTAATTTATTAGAGGTGATTTTAAAGTGAGGATAGGACATAGCACTGATATTCATAGATTAGAATCGGGGTATAAATTAATTATTGGTGGAGTTGCAATACCATATAAACTAGGTAGTGTTGGACATAGTGATGGAGATTGTTTATTACACACTGTTTGCGAATCTTTAATTGGTGCATTATCATTAGGCGATTTAGGAAAGTTATTTCCTGACACTAATGAACAATTTAAGAATATAGATTCTAGTTTACTTGTTAAAAAAGTTATGATAGAAGTAAAAAAAATGGGATATAAGGTTGCAAATATTGATTCCACAGTCTTTTTAGAAGAGCCGAGACTTAGCGACTATATTTTACAAATGCGGTCTAATATAGCAAATTTATTAGATATTGGGTTAGATCAAGTGAGTGTTAAGGCTACAACGAGTGAAAGAGTGGGAATTGTTGGAAGAAAAGAAGCAATAATGACAGAAACTGTTGTTTTATTAGAAAAATAAATTTAATGCGTTTAATTAAGAGGTGGAATAAATGAGTACAACTAAACGATTATATAGAGTAAAAGAAAATAAGGTTTTTTTAGGAGTAAGTAGTGGTCTTGCAGAATATATGGACATTGATGTTAATATTATAAGAGTTGTTTTTGTAATATTAGTTTTAACAGGGGTTGGATTCCCAATTATTATATATATAGTGCTAGGGATTATTCTTCCTATAAAAGAAGTAGAAATAGAAAAAACTGAAACAATAGAGCAAGATGAATATTCTTATAATGAGGAAGATTATAAAATATAAATGAATAATACACGGTTAACAAAAGAAACAAAATATCTTTTATTTATTTCTCTATTATTTGGAATTCTTTTTAATATTGGTAACCCAGCTATACCAATTTATACTAATTCATTGAACATTACAGGTAGATTTGTCGGATTTTATCTTGCTAGTAGCGGGGTAGGATTAGCGTTTTTCGCTATTTTATGGGGTGCTTTAGGAGACATTAAGGATAGAAATATAGTTCTTGCTGTTTTATTTTTTGGATTTGCGGTAGGGCAAATTTTATTTGGAATGTTTAGGGATAAATATTTATTGTTATTTGCATCGTTAATTAGTGGTATTTTTATCGCAGGGGTATTAGTAAATATTTATTCATATATAAATGTAACTTATAAAGACGAATATGATAGAAACAGAGCCCTTAGTTATGTTGTTTCTATGTATTTAGTTGGAGGAGCATTTGCTTATTTATTAGGAGGCTATTTAGCAAAAATGCTAGATCCTCATTTTAATTATGTGTTTTTTGTTCAAGGAGTTTTATTAATTATTTCAAGTATTTACATATCTTTAGGAAAAACTAGTCTTAATGATAATAGTACTGAATTAACAAAAACTAATTTTATAAATAATATTAAACAGAGTTTAAAATTACCTTGGGTACCCATTTTCACAATTGCATTAACTTTTTTTATTAGTTTTTCTCATAACAATGTTATAAGATTTCTTGATTATTATATTATAGACGAACAATATACAGTAGTTCAATTAGGAATTCTTATTTTTACTGTTGGAATCGCAAGCCTAATATCTAATATTTTTATTGCTCCGTATTTTTTAAAAAGATTTCACAATTTTAGGCTTTTACAGTTTCAATTTATTTTTGCTCCAATATTTTTATATTTGTCATTCCAAACAACAAATTTAATGTTAGGATTATATACGTTTTTTATCGCATACACAATAATTTTAGCAGTTTATGAACCAACTGCGATAAGCTTTATGTCTGAAAACAAAACGGTTTCTCAAGGCATACTTGTCGGCGTTAGACAAAGTATTGTCGGGGTTGGTATGACACTAGGATTTATTATTGGAGGATTTTTATTTGAAATTAATGAAATATATGTGTTTTATTTAGCTGTTATATTCTATATAATAGTTGTGATAGGATTTACTATACTAGTTCATCTTAAGAAAGACGAAGTAAAAGAATACCGAATAAACTACTTAAAGGAGGCTAAAAAAAATGATAGAAACAGAACACGGTAATTATGAAATAATCAAAGACTATAAAGAAGCACTTGAAGTAAAAACATTTAATGAACGATATATTAATTATTTAGATAAATATTTGTACATTGTAGGAGACTATAGTGCTGATATGCTTAGGTTTAAAGGGTTTACAAAAAGCAATTATGAAACAATACCTGACTATTTAATTGAATCATGTACTCCGAATGCACCATATTTTGTATTAAAAAGATTAAGTGAGAAATAATTCTTATTTTTAGCATTTTAATTACTCTTTAGATTAGTTTGTTGTATAATAAGAATATGTTAGGCAATGAGGTGATTATGATGGATGTTACTACTATCGAGAAACAGGTTAAAGAAATATTACATAAAGTTAAACCATATCTCCAAAGAGATGGTGGAGATGTTAAATATATTGGATTTAAAGATGGAATCGTTTATGTAGAGATGCTTGGAGCATGTGTTGGATGTGGATATTTAGATACAACTTTAAAAGACGGGATTGAAGCAATCTTGTTAGAAGAAGTTCCAGGTATTATAGGAGTTGAAAATATATAAGGGTAATCCCTTTATAAAGCCGTTTCTAATATTAGAAAATCATTTAAATGGTTTTCTTTTTTTCTTAAGTTCTTTCAAATTATTATGATTTTTGATATACTATTAATGAGTAATCGAAAAATGAGGTGTTTTAATAATGAAACAAGGAAACATTATTAAAGGAGAGATTACTGCTATAAAACCGTATGGTGCATTTGTAAAAATTGATAAAGAATATGTTGGATTAATACATATATCTGAGTTTAGTGATGGTTTTGTACGTGGTATAGAAGATTATGTAACTGTAGGAGATGTTATTGACTTAAAAATCTTAAATATATCTAACAATAGATTAAGTTTAAGTTATAAAGCTTTACATAAAAAAAAGAAAAGATATAACATTGAATTAGATGCAGGATTTAAACCTTTAAAGGAAAAATTAAATGAATGGATTAACGAGTATGATTTAAAAAACGATGTTTAGTCATCGTTTTTTATATACAAATCATATGTTTTGTGATAATATTTTACCAGTAATAAAGGAGGTTGTATTATGAAAAAATATTTAAATGTTGATTATGGAAAAGCGCTTAATTTTGCTGATAAAAGCAGATTAAATGAAGTTCAAAAAGAAGTGAAAATTGCTCATAATATTCTTCAAAATAAAACAGGATTAGGAAAAGAATTTTTAGGATGGGTTGAATTACCGAAAAACTATAATAAGGAGGAATTTTTATTAATTAAGAATTCTGCAAAAAAAATTAGAGAAAATTCTGATGTATTATTAGTTATTGGAATCGGAGGATCTTATTTAGGATCAAAAGCAGCAATTGAAATGTTAAGTAAATATTTCAAGAAAAAGCAAGATCTTGAAATTATTTTTGTAGGGAATCAAATTTCTAGTAGTTATATTTCAGATTTAGTTGATTATCTTGATGGACTAGATTTTTCCATTAATGTAATTAGTAAATCCGGAACAACTACCGAACCAGCAATAGCCTTTAGAGTATTTAAAAAAATGTTAATAAGTAAATATGGTTCCAGTGAAGCAAAAAAACGTATTTTCGCAACAACAGATAAGCAAAAAGGAGCACTTAGAAGTTTAGCGGATAAAGAAGGATATACTACTTTTGTAGTTCCTGATGATATTGGTGGAAGATATAGTGTTTTAACAGCTGTTGGATTATTACCTATTGCTGCTTCGGGAGTCGATATTGATATGATAATGAAAGGTGCAAATGATGCATATGATGAGTATTTAAAGTATTCATTGGATAATGAAGTATATAAATATGTTGTTATGAGAAATTTGTTATACCGAAGTGGAAAGAAAATTGAATTATTAATAAATTATGAACCAGCATTATTTTATTTAGGAGAATGGTGGAAACAACTTTTTGGTGAAAGTGAAGGAAAAACACATAAAGGATTATTTCCTGCAGGGGCGTCATTTAGTACCGACTTACATAGTTTAGGACAATATATTCAAGATGGAGAAAGAGACTTATTTGAAACTGTTTTAAATGTTGGTAAACCGCGTAGAGAGGTTGTTATTGAAAGTGATGCTCTTAACCTTGATGGATTAAATTACTTAGCTGGAAAAACAATGGATTACGTTAACAACAAAGCATTTTTAGGAACGTTATTAGCTCATACTGATGGAGGAGTACCTAATATTATTATTAATATTCCTGAGATAAGTCCTTATAGTTTTGGATATTTAGTTTACTTTTTTGAAAAAGCATGTGCTGTTAGTGGTTATACTCTTGGAGTAAATCCGTTTAATCAACCCGGTGTTGAAGATTATAAGAGAAATATGTTTGCTTTATTAGAAAAACCAGGATATGAAAATTTAACAAAAGAGCTTAAAAACCGCTTGAAATAGATAAAAAAGTAATTCTAATTGAATTACTTTTTTATTTATAGTATAGTTTGATTGAGGTGTATAGTATGGCGAATAAAAAGGTTTTATATGCAGAGTTACTTTTAGTAGTAGTAACAATAATATGGGGACTTGGATTTCCAATAACTAAAATAGCGATTAATATGGGTTATGGAGCTAATACTATTATGGCAGGGCGCTTTCTTATAGCCAGTATTATTTTATCTGGAATATATTATAAAAAGTTTAAAACTATTAATAAAACTATTCTTAAATATGGAATTATAACTGGTGTATTTCTATATCTTGGATTTTACTTTCAAACACTGGGTAATGTTTATACTACGCCATCTAAAAATGGGTTTATTACACAGTTAAATATAGTTTTTGTACCATTTTTATATTATCTATTTTTTCGTAAAAAAGTTGATATATATAATATTATAAGTGTTATTGTTGCTGTTTTTGGAATGTTTTTATTAAGTTTTGATCGTAATGGATTTATAGGCATTAATATTGGTGATTTATTTACTTTCATTTGTGCTATTATGGTTGCCTTTCATGTTGTATCAGCTAGTTATTTTCAAAAAAAGTTTGACTTTGATCCAGCTATTTTTGTCACTATTAATATTTATACATCTATGGTATTATCTATTCTATTTATGATTTTATTTGACACAATTCCTACTTTTTCTATAGTTAGCTTGTGGCCATTTCTAGTTCTTGGATTATTTAACACTGCTTTTGGATTTTTAGTTCAAAGTTATGCTTTAAAGGTTAGTTTACCAACAAGGATAAGTCTTATAGTGGCTATGGAAGCGATTTTTGCAGTAATTGGTTCTTGGCTAATAATTGGAGAGATAATAACTTTTCAAATTATATTTGGAGGATTTTTAATTATTAGTGGAATCCTTATTACTGAATTGAAGCCTTTTATTAAAAATAGATCACAAAATATATAACATGTTGCTTGTAATTTATAATATAAAAACATATAATACGTTATGATATATTTTGGAGGTGTTATTATGGATGAAGTTTTATTGGATTGGCTTGGTTATATAGCGAGTTTAGTTATCTTGATTTCTTTTTTGATGAGTTCGATTAAAAAGTTAAGATGGATTAATTTATTTGGAGCTTTTATGTTCAGTGTGTATGGATTTATGATTGGATCAATGCCAACAGGCTTTATGAATTTAGGTATTGTAGCTATTGATATTTACTATTTATATAAAATGTATCTATCTAGGGAATATTTACGTATAATGCCAATTGAACAAGATACTGAGTATTTAAATTATTTTCTTGATTTTTACAAGAAAGATATTAATAAATTTATAGATTTATCTAAACTTAATATTACGGATTCGAAAATTAAGTTATATTTACTAAGAAATATGAATCCAGCTGGAATCTTTGTATGTAATGAATATGATAATTACACTTTAGAAATAGTAGTTGATTATGTTATTCCATTATTTAGAGATTTTAAGATTGGTTCATTTGTTTTTGGAAAACAAAAAACATATTTTTTAAGTAAAGGGTATAAAAGATTTGTTGTTTTTACTGAAAATATAGAGCATATTAAATATCTTAAGAAAATGGGCTTTACTGAAGCCAAATTAAATGGTAAATTAGGATTCGCAAAAGATATAAACTAAAGGAGCAAATTTTTGCTCCTTTAGTTTATTCAAAACATTTAAAATGTATTTGTTTCCCTGTGCTTTTAGCTTCTATTGATGTAATATCATAATAGTTTTCACCATCAGCTTGGGTTATTTGTGGGGTTGTAAATTCAGCTTTTATATGTTTCCCTCTTTTATAAAAAATATATTTTTCAAATTTAATATGCTTACCTAGATAAATTGTTAGAAAAATGAATATTAATAGTAATTTGTTCGCTGAATGAGCAACAACTACATCTAATAATTCATCATTAATATTTCCATTAGGTGCAATTTTCATTCCTCCGCCAAAATATTTCCCATTATTTATTGTAACTAAATAGGTTTTTTCAAATTTAAATTGTTCTCCATCAATTGTTAAGGTTAATGGCTCTGGAATATAAGTTAATAATGCTTTTATAGTACTTATAAAATAACCGAATATTCCCTTTTTTTGGCCTTTATCTATAAGATACCCAACATATCCATCAACACCCATCCCGGTCCCATTAATAAAATATGTTTTAAAACCTGTATCATAAGTTGATTCCATAATATATTGGGGTTTATTATCGTAATCTATTAAACTTCGTTTATAGTCATTACCTGAGCCGTTAGGTTTAATTATAATATCTTGTGTTATATCATAATCTACAATATCATTTACAAAACGGTTAATTGTTCCATCACCGCCAAGTAAAATAACCTTATTAATTTCCTTTTTATTATTAAGATATTTTTTAATATCGTCTATTTTTAAAATACTTTTTAAACGAAAAGGTGTTTTATTTTTTTTATACTGTCTTACTAATTTATGTGTTTGAATATTTGATTTACTATTTTTAGATAATGGGTTATAGAGGATTAAATCCATATAACTATCACTCCTTTTTAAAAATTATAGCATATATAAGTTATTATATATATATTATTCATAATTGTATGATATAATTTTTTTAGATATATATTAATTAAGGTGATAGAATGTATAAAGAAATTGTTATTAATAATCTAGACGAAATGAAGAGTTTTGCGGAAGAAATCGGGAAAAGTATTTTTCCTGGATTTTTGCTTTGTTTAGAGGGAGATTTAGGAGCAGGTAAGACTACTTTTACAAAATTTTTTGGAGCAAGTATTGGGATTACTGAAGTTATTAATTCTCCAACTTTTACAATATTAAAGATTTATGAAGGAGTAAATGTTTTATATCATATGGATGTATATCGTTTACAAGGCATTGGAATGGATTACGAATTAGAGGAATTTATTTACGGAGATGGAATTTGTGTTATTGAATGGTACAAAAATATTATTGAGAGTATTCCTGATGAAAAGCTTGTTATAGAGATGGAAATTATTGATATTAATAAAAGATTATTAAAAATCGAAGGAACTGGTAAATATGAAAAAATCGTTAAAAAGATTAATTATTGATTCAGCTACTAAATACTTGTATATCGCTTTATATGAGGATTTAGAATGTTTAGGTAAATACTATAAATCAGGAAATAATGACCATTCTACTAAATTAATGGTTGAAATTGAACGAATTTTCAAAAAAAATAATTTAAAAGTAGCTGATTTAGATGAAATCATTATTGGAATAGGACCCGGGAGTTATACGGGATTGCGTATTGGGGTTGTTGTTGCGAAAATGTTTGGATGGAATAATAATATTTTAGTAAGAACGATTAGTAGTTTAGCTTTGATTGCTAGTAGTTCAAATACTGAAGATTTAATTGTTTCTGAAATAGATGCTAGAAGAGGTAATTCGTTTATTGGAGTTTACAAAAATGATGGGAAAGGGCTAATTTTAACTGAAAAAGAGGTTTTAACAAATCTTATTGAGTTTACTAATTCATTAAATGAACCATATGAAATAATTAGTAATGGAGAAACTAATTTAGAAAAGATTTTAAATTCTAATTTATTAACAAATATTAAAGATATTCATTCATTGAATCCTAATTATCTAAGAATCACAGAAGCTGAAAGAAATCTAAAACAAATTAAATAAATTTATGGAGTGATGTAATGAAAATCGAGATAAGGAAAATGAATATAAATGATATCCCTTATGTTTATAAAGAGGAAATGAAAATTTTTGGACAAAGTTTAGGGGAACAATTATTGTATAAAGACATTATGGATAATAATATGGCTTTATATTTTATTGCATCTGTTGACAATAAAAATGCGGGATATGTTGGTAGTTGGCTAACCATCCCTAATGCAGAAATATTAAATATATTTGTTTCAAAAAAATATAGAAGGCTAGGAATAGGTAAAAAATTAATGACTGAAGTTATCAAAACATGTTATGAAAAAAAGATTGAGATGTTAACTTTAGAAGTAAATATAAATAATAAATATGCATTTAAAATGTATAAAGATTTAGGATTTGAAGTTAACCACATTAGAAAAAAATATTATAATAATAAAGAAGATGCATTACTAATGATTTTAAAAATAGTACATAGTAAATAAAAAAATGAAAATTAAGTTTATAGGTTTTCTTTAATAACCTAAATTAATTATATAAGAAGGCTAAAATATGATTATACTTAGTGTTGAAAGTAGTTGTGATGAAACAAGCGTTAGTATTGTTAAAGATGGAAAACAAGTTCTTAGTAATATTGTTTTAAGTCAAATTGATATTCATAAAGCCTATGGTGGAGTTGTTCCTGAAATTGCTAGTAGAGAGCATATTAAAGGTATTACCGTGGTTTTTGAAGAAGCTTTGAAAGAAGCTAGTATAAAAAAAACTGATATTGATTTAGTTGCCGTAACAAATGGTCCTGGGTTAATTGGAAGTTTACTTGTTGGAGTAAATGCTGCTAAAGCATTTGCTTTTAGTAATGATATTGAAATTATTGGAGTTCATCATATAGCAGGGCATATCTATGCAAATGAAATTACAGAAAAACTAGAATTTCCACTCATTTGTTTAGTTGTAAGTGGTGGACATACTGAATTGATTCTTATGGAAGAACATTACGATTTTCAAAAACTTGGAGAAACAATGGATGACGCTGTAGGAGAAGCATATGACAAAGTTGCGAGAACTGTTGGATTAGGATATCCTGGAGGACCAATTGTTGATAAATTAGCACAAATTGGTAATCCAAGTTACAAAATGCCTAATATAAGTTTGGGAAATAATTATAATTTTAGTTTTAGCGGAATTAAATCTCATGTGATTAATTTAGTGCATAATATTAAACAAAGAAATGAAAGGGTAAATATTGAAGATTTATGTGCTAGTTTTCAAGAAACGGTTTCGGAAGTTTTAGTAACTAAAAGTTTAAAAGCTATTAAGGAATATAATGCGAAAATGTTTATTATTGCTGGTGGGGTAGCGGCAAATAAGGGGCTAAGAAAGAAAATAAGTGAAAGAATAACAATGGTTAAAGTAGTTACACCTAAATTTGAATATTGTACAGATAATGCTGCAATGATTGGAGTTGCAGGATACTATCAATATTTGAAAAATAAATCAACTGATGATATGAGTTTAAATGGTGTATCAAGAATGAATTTATAGTAAATGATTATTTATACATAAACATATTTATAGACGTTTATTTGAAAGATAATATAATCACCATGAAAATTCATAAAATATCCACATATTTTCTATATAATAATTGTGTATAAGATAGAATTGAGTGGAGGAATATTATGAGGAATTTTTTTAATACAATATTTATTATTACATTAGCTTTTGTGGGATTACCTGCGTTAGGATTAGCGATTATGCATGATGGAACTGGGGCTGAAAATATGCCTGTGCATCTTTATACCGATGATGCTGATGCTGAGAGAATGCTTTATGCTGAATTAAGTTCTTCAATTTCAGATGTTGAAGATGGAACAACTACTAATATGGTATATGAATTGCACCAAGATATTATTAACACAGCTATTTTTGAATTATTTAGAAGTGATGATTTTAATCCTGAATATATGCCTGATGAGAATTGTGTAGAAGATTCATGTAAATATGTTTATTCAGATGAAATAGAAATTGGTGGATCAAACTTTGATGTTAGAGTAATGGGAGCATGGGTTGATTTTAAGGACGATGTTTTTATTGTAAACGTATACTTAGAAATTGGTATAAATGATGGACTTTCTTATGAAACTGTAGCAAAAGCATTTTTTGATTTTCATGATTATCCAGATCGATATGAATTAAAATTTGATAAAATTGAATTAGGTAATTTACCACTACCTATATCAATAATAACTAGAGCTATAAATATGCTTGATGAAAATATTAGTACTTTTGATTTAGATGAACAATCAGATGTTTTACCGATAGGAGATTTAGATATTTCAAATATGTCTTTGACTATAGTTAAGGATGATATACTAGACAATTTGGAAGATACTGAAGGTGGAAACGACGAAACAGGATCTGCCTTAGCAAAAGAAGTGTTATCAATTATTTATGATCATGAATTAGTTGAATTCAAATTAAATGATGAAGAATTTGTTTTAACTGCTGGAATATCAAAATTTAGAAGTGACGAAACAGATGTCCCGTTATATTTTGATGATTTTCATATTAAAACAATTATAGAAGGAGAAGAAGTTATTGGCGAATTTAATCCTAATTCATTTAATCCGGATAATTACTTAACTGATATGTTCACAGAATATGTCTTTAATAGTGCTTTATCAGGTGGAGGATTTAAAATTTATGAAGAAACATTTAATAAGTTGTTATATTATAAAGCTGATGGTTTCTCAGACACAAGAACAACATATGAATATTATAATGATGAAGGAGAACTAGAAGTTATTAATTTAGGGTTAAAAGCTATTTGGTTTGAATTTGATCCTGAAGAGATTTATGTATATGCGCTATTCGAGATAGCTGGAATAGATTCTGTATTAAAAATTACAGCTGAGAATGTATCCATTAGTGATACAGAGTTAATATTTGAATTTACTACAATTACATTTGGAGAAGATGAAGGAGAACTTGATGGGGACTTCTTGTTGATTGATGATTTAGAAGTATTTAATCAAATGTTTTTAGAACTTGGAGATGTTGAATTTGGTGAATTTGTTGATATGAACGGTGATGTAGTATTAAAAATCACAGCAGAAAGATTATCTGATTTAATGCAAGATGGTTCACAAGTTGGGGCTGTTGAAGTTACTGGAATTCATTTATATGAACATTATATTGAATTAGATGTTGAACCAGCAGACACAACATTAGCAGCAGCATTTGATGCTTTTACAGATGCACTTAATGATGCCTTTGTAAGTGGGGATTTATTAAATGATTTAGCTGGAGAACTTGATATTGACAATCCTGGACCTGAACAAGATGTTTATAATGATGTTCAAGATTTGCAAAATGCAATTATTAATGAGGAACCAATCTCTGCTGATGATATAACTGATTTATTTGATGACTTTGAACAAATGGATCAAGAATCTCAAGAAGCATTCTTAAATACATTTAATGATTTAATTCCACCAGGGGTATATGATCAATTTACTGAGCTGTTTGAATCAGAAAATGGTTCAGGGGAATAATAAATATATTTGAAATAACAATAAAAAATCGAGAAATTATCTATTTCTCGATTTTATATTGTATAATAATGATATGTATTATAGAATATCACATATGTATTAGAGTGATTATTGTAAAAATACTGTAAAATACTTTATTTTTTCATACATGAGAAAATTATTGTGTGGAAAACCAGAAAAAGGTGAAAATATGGAAATAAGTCATTTTATTAATACAATTATTGATGAAGATATTGCAACAGGAAAGCATAAAAGAGTAATTACAAGATTTCCTCCTGAACCTAGTGGATTACTTCATTTGGGGCACGCAAGAGCTATTATTACTAATTACACGATGGCTAAAACTCATGGTGGTTATTTTAATTTGCGATTTGATGATACAAATCCGGTAAAAGAAGATGTTTCTTTTGTTGAAGGAATAAAAGAGGATATCGCTTGGCTTGGATGTAAATGGGAAAACTTATTTTTCGCAAGTGATTATTTTGAGGAAATGTATGAAAGAGCACTATTGTTAATAAAAAGAGGAAAAGCTTTTGTTGATGATCTTTCCGCAGATGAAATAAAAGAATATCGTGGAGATTTAACAACCCCAGGGAAAGAAAGTCCTTATAAAAATAGATCAATTGAAGAAAATTTAGAATTATTTATCAACATGAAGAATGGAGTTTATCCTGATTTTAGTAAAGTTTTACGTGCTAAAATAGATATGGCGAGTCCGAATATGAATATGAGAGATCCAATTATTTATCGTATCCAAAGAGCATACCACCATAATACTAAAGATAAATGGTGCATTTATCCTATGTATGATTATGCCCATCCGATTGAAGACGCTATTGAAGGGATTACCCATAGTTTATGTAGTCTAGAATTTGAAGATCATCGTCCATTATATGATTGGGTAGTAAAATATTGTGAAATGGAAAACATTCCAAGACAAATCGAATTTGGTAAATTAATAATGGCTAATAAAGTTACCGGTAAAAGAAATTTAAAAGTTTTAGTTGAAAGTAAATTAGTAATGGGATGGGATGATCCAAGACTCATTACATTGAGTGGACTCAGAAGACGCGGAGTACCACCGAGTGCTATACATGACTTTATTAATTCACTTGGTTTACCAAAAACACAAGGAGCAACAGAAATAGACATGTTGTATCAGATTGTTAGGGAACATTTAAAAAATACTGTTCCAAGAACAAACGCTATATTAGAACCACTTAAATTAGTGATTGACAATTATCCAAAAAATAAAGTGGAATATTTAGAAGTTGAAAATAATCGTGAAAATGAAGAACTTGGAACGAGAAAAATTCCTTTTAGTAAATATATTTACATTGAAAGAGAAGATTTTATTGAAGTAAAGCCAAACAAAAAATGGAAAAGACTTGCTCTAGGAATAGAAGTAAGACTTATGCATGCTTATTTTGTTAAAGCGAACAGTATTGTAAAAGATGTTGATGGTAATATTTTAGAAATACATTGTACCTATGATCCTTTAACTAAATCAGGGAGTGGATTTAAAGAAAGAAAACCGAATGGTAATATTCATTTTGTTGATGGTACTCATAATAGAAAAGCGGAATTTAGACTTTTCGAAGATTTAATATTAGATTTTGAAAATAAAGAAATTCCATTTATTGAAAAAGTAAATCCAAATTCATTAATTATTAAACATGGGTATGTTGAAGAAGGCATGAAGCCTAAAAATGGCGATCGTTTCCAATTTACTAGAAATGGTTATTATGTTGTAGATGAAGATACAAATAAAGATTCACTTATATTTAATCGTATTGTATCTTTAAGATCGTCATTTAAGAAAAAAACAAACTAAAATTATTTACAAAATCAATATTAAAGTTTCTTTTTACTTGCATTTATAGATATTTGGTGTATTATAGAATAGACCTAAACAATAAAATAATGTATTATAAATAAAAACTAACACCAGTTACTTATATATTTTATAAAGCAGTATTTGTAGTATTAGGATTAAAATATGGAGGTAACAAACATGACTGGAAAAGTAAAATGGTTTAATTCTGAAAAAGGATACGGATTCGTTACAACTGATGAAGGAAATGACATTTTTGTTCATTATTCTCAAATTCAAAAAGACGGTTTCAAATCATTAGAAGAAGGCGAAAGAGTAGAATTTGACGTAGTAGACGGAGACAAAGGTCCTCAAGCTGCTAATGTAGTTTCTATCTAATTTGCACTAATTTGTAAATTAAGCCGTTATAAACGGCTTTTTTTCTACATTTTTTTGAGATAAAATAAGTAGGTGATAATGTGACAAAGTTTACTGAGGAAGTATTAGAAATAGTAAAAATGATTCCAAATGGTAAAGTAATGACTTATGGACAAATAGCTGCATATGCAGGAAATCCAAGAGGAGCTAGACAAGTAAGTAGAATTTTACATTCAATGAGTGCTGCTTATCATCTTCCATGGCATCGAGTTATTAATTCGAAAGGTACAATCTCTTTGACAGGAGAAGAAGGGTACTTGCAAGGATCAATGCTTTCAAATGAAGGGATTGATGTTTTAAATAAGAAAATTGATTTACATAAATACCAATTTAAAACGTAGCAAAATTGATTAGTAAAGCACTATCTTTTCAGTGCTTTTTTTGATATAATTTAAGTAGGTGATTTGATGATAAATTTACTAGAGAATCTAAATGAAAGACAAAAAGAAGCAGTTCTTACAACGGAGGGACCTGTAATAGCGATTGCTGGAGCTGGTAGTGGTAAAACAAGCGTTCTCACTACGAGAATTGCTTATTTAATATTTAATAAAAAAGTAAATTTGGCTAATATATTAGCAATCACTTTTACAAATAAGGCAGCAAATGAAATGAAACGTAGAGTACGTACTATAACTGGTATGAATACATCACAAATTTGGATCAGTACTTTTCATTCTATGTGTTCAAAAATACTAAGAGAACATATAGAATATTTAGGATATAAGAAGACTTTTCAAATAATTGATGATGATGATTCTACACAGCTTATAAAAAGTATTTTAAAGAAAAGTAATTATGATATTAAAATGTATGTTCCTAAGATAGTGAAAAGTATTGTTCAAAAAATGAAATTTGATTATGATTTAGCAAATGATATTGAGGAACCATACAGAACTGTTGTTAAAATTGTTTTTAAGAAATATCAAGAAAATCTATTTAATAATAATCTTTTAGATTTTGAAGATTTACTAACTTTAACAATTAAATTACTTGAAAGTAATAAAAAATTAAAAGAGTTTTATAATGAGAAATTTAAGTATATTTTAGTTGATGAGTTTCAAGACACTAATAATGTACAATATAAATTAATAAGTTTACTTATAAATAAAGATAAAAATCTTTTTATTGTTGGAGATGAAGATCAAAGTATTTATGCTTTTAGAGGAGCAAATATCCAAAACATTAATAAGTTTAAAAGAGACTATCCTAATTATCATTTAGTTTTATTAGAAGAAAATTACCGCTCTACAAATACAATATTAACTGCTGCGAATCAAATTATAAAAAACAATTCAAAAAGAGTGCCCAAAACACTATTTTCAAATTTAGGAAAAGGTGAGAAAATTATTCATTTTAAAGGAGTAACTGCTAGAGATGAAGTTGAATTTGTAGCTCTTAAAATTTTAGAACTAATTAGAAAAGGTTATAAATATAATGATTTTGCTATATTGTACAGAGCTAATAGCACTTCAAGAATGTTTGAAGAAGTATTTATGCAAAAACAAATACCATATAGAATATATGGAAATACTAGTTTCTTTAAAAGAAAAGAAATAAAGGATTTCACAGCATATCTGAGATTAATTATCAATTTAGATGATGTTTATAGCTTTACGAGAGTAATAACAACACCTAAAAGAGGTATTGGTGCCGTTACTTTGGATAAATTAACCACTTTTGCAGCTGAGAATAATCTTAATCTTATGGATGCAATTGATCAAGCACATGAAATTTTAGGCAAAAGTATTTGTATTAAATTAAATAACTTTAAAACAACAATATTAGATTTTAGAGCACAGCTAGATGTTTTATCTTTTAATGAGTTTGTAGATTATATTTTAGATAAATCCGGGTATGTAAAATCACTTAAAAATGATGAAAAGGGTGATGTTAGATATGAAAATATACTCGAATTTAAAACAATTTTAAGTGAAAATGAACAAATTTACCAGGATTTAAGCAAAGAAGATATACTGGTTTATCTTTTAGAAGATATTACTTTGAAGAGTGAAGAGAATAAAAAAGAGATTCTTGATGGAGTGACACTAATGACTCTTCATTCCGCAAAAGGATTAGAGTTTAGAGTTGTTTTTATAGTAACAATGGAAATGGGAATGTTTCCTCTAAATAGAAGTATGAATAGTCAAAAAGATTTTGAAGAAGAAAGAAGATTGATGTATGTTGGAGTAACTCGCGCAAGAGAACTACTTTTCTTAACTAGCGCTAACGTTAGACAAACATATGGAGAAACAAAACAAAATAAGAGTAGCTGTTTTATTGCTGAGATAAATGATAATTTAATTGAAACTAAAGGTTATTCGGAATATGTCAGCAAACCATATAAAGATTCTAATTATTTAAGTAAAAAAGTTTTAAATACTGCGAAATTAAATAATTTAAATAAATATAATAAAAATGATTTAAACAAAGGTGATAAAATTACTCACACAAAATTTGGATTAGGAATAGTTATTAGTGTTACAGGTGAAAATTGTATCATTGCTTTCCCACAACCTTATGGAATTAAAAAACTACTTAAGGATCATCCAGCAATATCTAAAAATTAATTTAAATACTTTATAATAAGTGAGGTAATTTGATGGAAACTAAAAAAAGAATTGAAGAGTTAACGACGTTATTAGAAAAATACAGTTACGAATATTATGTTCTAGATAATAGTGAAGTTAGCGATCAAGAATTTGATGCTTTATTACATGAACTTATTCAATTGGAAAAAGCATATCCAAAATATGCAAAAAGTAATTCTCCAACTAAACGTGTTGGTAGTATCGTTTTAGATAAATTTGAAAAAGTTACTCATGATGTTCCTATGATGAGTCTTTCAAATGCTTTTAATGAAGATGATTTAAGAGATTTTGATGAAAAAATTATTAAAGAAGTAGGTAATGTAATTTATAATGTTGAACTTAAAATAGATGGATTAGCCGGTAGTGTTAAATATAAAAACGGTAATTTAGTATTAGGCGCATCTCGGGGAAACGGCTTAACGGGGGAAAATATCACTAATAATATTCGAACAATTAAATCAATCCCTCTTAAAATTAACTATTTAAATAATTTTGAAGTACGTGGCGAAATATTCATGAGTAAAAAATCATTTAAAGCTGCGAACAAAGAAAGATTATTAAATAATTTACTTGAATTTAAAAATCCACGAAACGCAGCATCTGGAAGTATTAGACAACTAGATAGTGGAGTAGCAGCTAAAAGAAATTTAGATATGTTTATTTATAGTGTTATTAGTCCGGAAAACCACTCAATTAAAAATCATAGTGAAGCTCTATTTTTTGCTAAAAAGTTAGGATTTCATATTAATCCTTTAAGTAAAATATGCAAAAATATTGATGAAGTAATTGAATATATAAATATTTATACAGCAAAAAGACATACCCTTGCATATGAAATAGATGGGATTGTTATTAAAGTCAATCAACTAGATTTATATGATAAAATCGGATTTACAGCAAAAAGCCCTAAATGGGCAATAGCTTATAAGTTTCCTGCAGAGGAAGTTATTACAAAAATTAAAAGTATTTCTTTTCAAGTAGGTCGTACGGGCCAAATCACACCTGTCGCTAATTTGGATCCAGTTATTGTTCAAGGCAGTACAGTTAGTAGAGCGACACTTCATAATGAAGATTACGTTATAGATAAAGATATTAGAGAACAAGATTATGTAGTAATTAAAAAAGCAGGAGATATTATTCCTGAAGTCGTAAAAGTTGTCTTTGATAGAAGAACAAAAGAAAGTATTCCTTTTTCAATGATAAAAGAATGCCCTGTGTGTAAAGAACTCCTTGTAAGAAAAAGTGGGGAATCGGGTCACTACTGCGTAAATCCAGTGTGTGATGCTAAAAAAATTGAAGGATTAATTCATTTTGCTTCAAGGAAAGCAATGGCAATTGAAGGTCTTGGGGAAAGAATTATTGAACAGTTTTACAATGATGGGTTTTTAAATTCAATAAAGGATATTTATTTATTAAAAGATCATCGAGAAGAATTGATTGTAAAAGAAGGTTTTGGAATAAAAAGTATTGATAAATTACTTGAAAATATTGAAAAAAGCAAAAATAACAATTTAGATAAATTGTTATTTGGTCTTGGAATAAGACATGTTGGTGAAAAAGTATCTAAAGTAATTGTTACTAACTATTCATCATTAGACGATTTAGGAAAATGGACATATGAAGATTTAATAAATATTGATGAGATTGGTTCAGTAATAGCTAAAAGTATTATAGATTATTTTAAACTTGAAGAAAATATTAAATTAATGAGTGAATTAAAAGAATTAGGGTTAAATACAAGATATACTAGTAATGTTGAAAATAAAGATGAGTTTATAGCTAATACTTTTGTTTTAACTGGTAAACTTGAATTATATACAAGAAATGAAGCTAAAGAGTTAATTGAGTCTTTAGGTGGAAAAGTGTCAAGTAGTGTTAGTAAGAAAACAACTTATGTTGTAGCTGGAAGTGACGCTGGTAGCAAACTAACTACAGCATTAAAACTTGGAGTTAAAGTTTTAACTGAAAGAGAGTTTAAAGAACTAATAGACAGGTGATTAGATGTTAAATGAAATTATTATTAGAGGTGCTAAAGAAAATAATTTAAAAAATATAGATTTATCTATTCCCAAAAATAAACTTATTGTAATGACGGGTTTAAGTGGAAGTGGTAAGTCTTCTTTAGCGTTCGATACAATCTATAAAGAAGGACAAAGAAGATATGTTGAGAGTTTAAGTGCGTATGCTAGACAGTTTCTTGGTAATTTAGAGAAACCTGATGTAGAAAGTATTGAAGGATTAAGTCCTGCGATAAGTATTGATCAAAAAACAACCTCAAAAAATCCTCGAAGTACTGTTGGTACAGTAACAGAAATATATGATTATTTAAGATTGTTATACGCAAGAATTGGAAAACCAATTTGTCCTATACACAACATAGAAATATCAAGTCAAAGTATTGAACAAATGACAGAAAAAGTCCTGGAAATCGCTACAGGAAGGGTTATTATTTTAGCTCCTTTAGTTAAAGAAAAAAAAGGAACTCATCATAAAATTTTAGATCAATTGCGAAAAGATGGATATGTTAGAGTTAGAATTAATAAAGAAATATTTGATTTAGATGATGATTTGGATATGGAAAAAAATAAACGATATACAATTCAAGCTGTAGTTGATAGGTTAAAAATGAAAGATGGAATAAGAAGTCGTTTATTTGAAAGTTTAGAGACAGCTGCTGCATTAGGAGATGGAAAAGTTGTTATTTTAATTAACGATGAAGAACACATTTTTAGTGAACAATACGCCTGTCCTAAATGTGATTTTAGTATCGGTGAACTTCAACCAAGATTATTCTCTTTTAATGCCCCATATGGGGCATGTCCTGAATGTCATGGATTAGGATATGAAAGAAAAATTAATCCTGAATTAATTATTCCTAATAAAAATTTATCAATTAATAATGGAGCGATTAAAGGATGGAAAAATACTAACACGTATACTTTTTCATTATTAAAACAAACTGCGGAATTTTATCATATTGATTTAGATAAAAAAATTAAAGATTTATCACAAAAAGATTTAGATATTATTCTTTATGGTAGTAAAGATAAGATAACATTTACATTTGGTGGAAAATTAGAAGATGGATACAAACATCAAAAGAACGATGTTTTCGAGGGTGTTATAACGAATTTTGAAAGAAGATATACGGAAACAACATCACGTTTTATAAGAAATTGGATAGAAGGATATATGTCTGTTATTACATGTAAACTTTGTAAAGGAAAAAAACTTAATGAAAAAGCTCTTAGTGTTAAAGTTGGAGGAATAGATATTATTACTCTTACTGATTTATCAATTAAAGAATTAATTAATTTTTTTCAAAATTTAAAATTAAGTGAAAAAGATAAAAAGATTAGTGAAATGGTTATAAAAGAAATAATTGAAAGACTATGTTTTTTAGAAAATGTTGGATTAAATTATTTGACTTTATCAAGACAATCAGCTACTTTAAGTGGTGGAGAGAGTCAAAGAATAAGATTAGCTACTCAAATTGGATCACAATTAACAGGAGTATTATATGTTTTAGATGAACCTAGTATTGGATTACATCAAAAAGATAATTATAAACTCATAAAAACTCTAAAAAAAATGAGGGATTTAGGGAATACTTTGATAATTGTTGAACATGATGAAGAAACAATGTTTGAAGCTGATCAAATTATTGATATCGGTCCTGGTGCCGGACTTAATGGCGGAGAAGTAGTTTTTCAAGGAACAATAGATGAGATTTTAAAAGATGAAAACAGTATTACTGGAAAATATTTATCAGGACGTCTAAAAATAGATGTTCCTTTAACAAGAAGATCTCATAAAAGGGGATATATTGAAATTAAAGGTGCATCACAAAATAATCTTAAAAAGGTTAATGTTAAAATTCCTAAAGGAGTTTTAACAGTTATTACTGGAGTTAGTGGTTCTGGTAAAAGTAGTTTAATAAATGAATGTTTATATAAAGGATTGTCCAATAAAATATATCGTAAGAAGAGACCAATGGGAGATTTTTTAGAATTATTAGGAGTTGATAATTTTGAAAGAATTATCAACATAGATCAATCTCCTATTGGTAGAACTCCGCGAAGTAATCCAGCGACATATACAGGAGTATTTGATAATATTAGAGATCTTTTCACAATGACAAATGAAGCAAAAATTAGAGGGTATAAAAAAGGACGTTTCAGTTTTAATGTTAAAGGTGGAAGATGTGAAACATGTAAGGGAGATGGCTTAATAAAGATAGAAATGCACTTTCTACCAGATGTATATGTACCTTGCGAAGTGTGTAATGGAAAAAGATATAATAGTGAAACATTAGAAGTAAAATACAAAGGGAAAAACATTAGTGATGTTCTAAATATGACTATTGAAGAAGCGGTAATATTTTTTGAGAATATTCCTAAAGTTCAAGCAAAATTGAAAATCCTACATGATGTTGGATTAGGCTATTTAAAAATAGGACAATCAGCAACAACATTATCAGGAGGAGAAGCACAACGTGTAAAATTAGCAAAGGAACTTCATAAAAGAATTACAGAAAACACATTATATATACTAGATGAGCCAACAACTGGACTTCATACAGATGATGTTAAAAGATTGCTTAAAGTAATAGATCATATTGTAAATTTAGGTGCGACAGTAATTATTATTGAACATAATCTAGACGTTATTAAAGTAGCTGATTATATTGTTGATTTAGGACCTGAAGGTGGAGATTTGGGTGGAGAAATTGTTGCAGTAGGAACACCAGAGGAAGTAAGTAATAATAAAAACAGCTTTACAGGGGAATATTTAAAAAAAGTTCTTGAGGTGTAGTTATGAATAAAGACTTAAAGAAGGAAAAGGATAAAAAAGAGATAAATGAAGAAAATCTAGGTGTTGAAAAAGAGGAGTTAGAAACTCTTTTAAAAGCAATCGAAGAATTGGAAAAAGTAAAATCAACAAGAAAGAAAGAACCACGAAATATAATTTCAATTGAATTTGGTGGTGTTTTCCATAATAACATTTACATTAATTTTATTTTTAGTTTTATATTAAATTTAACGTTAATTTATCTAATTATTGAATTGTTTAGTTTTGCTGAATATAATGATATAATTTATGTTGTTATTTTAGCGTTAGTATATACATTTTTTGAATCTATATATAAATCATATATTTTATTTCATCATTTTAAAATTATTATTAAATCATTAGGTTTTATTTTTTATATTGGATATGTAGCTATATTTTATTCTTTAGATGTCTATGTTTTTGGCGATTCATTTAACTTTATGGATGAAACTTTTTTAGTTGCATTTGTGGCTATTTTCATGTTGGTTAGGTATATAATAGGGACTATGTTAATAAAGTATTTTAGAAAAAGAAATATAAAATAAGAAAGAGGTAATGATTATGCATATATTTAATCCGATTCCCAGAGAGTTTATAGATTTTGGAATAATAACTTGGTATAAGTATAGTGTAATGATTCTTATAGGGATGATTATTGCTATAATCTTAAGTATTAGAGAAGGAAAAAGGTTAGGAATTTCAATGAATCAAATTCTTGATGGTGTTATAGTTATTGTTCCATTATCAATTATTGGAACAAGAATGTGGTATGTCATATTTGAATGGGAAAGATATTTTAAATGGGATGATCTTGGTGGATCGTTATTTAGAATTGTAAATATATCTGATGGTGGATTAGCTATTCACGGAGGTATTATTACCGCTCTTGTAAGTGTCTATATTTATACGAAAATTAAGAAAATTAATTTTTTAAGAACTATTGATTTAGTAGCTCCTGGCTTCTTGATTGCCCAAGCATTTGGTAGATGGGGTAATTTTTTCAATCAAGAAGCTCATGGAGGAGTAATTGGTGGAGTTGAATCTGGTAATCCTATTTTATCACTAGATAGTCAAAGAGCATTTTTAAGTGATACACTACATCTTCCAAATTTTATAACTAATAATATGTATTTATATGGTCCAGATGGATTGAATTATTACCATCCAACCTTCTTGTATGAATCAGTTTGGAATATTTCTGGATTTATTTTATTATTAATTTTAAGAAGAACTAAAATAATAAGAACGGGAGATTTATTAGGAATTTATTTAATTTGGTATAGTGTTGGTAGATTCTTTATTGAAGCAATGAGAACTGATTCTCTTTACATTGGTAATACTGGGCTTAGAACTGCTCAAATTACATCTTTATTATTAATTGCAGGAGGAATTGCATTTATATTATTTAATCATTTAGTATTAAAAACAAAGCATTACTATAAAGCATTAGAAGAAAATGCTCTATAATATAAACGAGGTGAAGAAAATGAATGATTATGATGTTATTATTGTTGGTGCTGGACCAGGTGGAATGACCGCTGCTCTATATGCACAACGAGCAAACTTGAAAACTTTAATGTTAGAAAAATCTGCCCCTGGTGGTAAGATGATGACTACTTATGAAGTAGAAAATTATACAGGTCTAGGAAAAGTAACTGGATTTGAAATTAGTGAAAAGATGTTTAATCATACACAAGAATTAGGAGTTGAATATCAATACGGAGATGTTACCGAGATTTTAGATTTAGGGGACTATAAAGAAATCCATACAACAAGTGGTGAGATATATAAAACTAAAGCAGTAATAATTGGAACAGGGACTGTGCCAAGAGGTACAAACGCTCCTGGAGAAACTAGATTAACTGGCAAAGGAGTTAGTTGGTGTGCTATTTGTGATGGTGCCTTCTTTAAAGATTTAGATATCGTTGTTGTTGGTGGTGGAAATAGCGCTATTGAAGAAGCAACTTATTTATCAAAAATAGTTAAACATATTACCGTTGTAAATATTTTAGAAGATCTTCAAGCTGATGCTAAAGCTGTTGAAGAAGCAAAATCAACTAATAAAATGGATTTTTTATTAGGATATGAAGTTGTATCGTTTAATGGGGAAAATCAAATGGAAAGCGTTACAATTAGACATGCGAAAACAAAAGAAGAACAAGTTATTAAAGCTAATGGTGCTTTTGTTTTTATTGGTCAAATCCCAGAAACAGGTTTTATTAAGGACCTTGGAATTACAAATAAATGGGGATATATTGAAGCTGATCAAAAAATGCATACTAAAGTTCCTGGAATATATGGAATTGGAGATGTAATAGATAAAGAATTACGTCAAATTATTACTGCAGCAAGTGATGGATCTGTCGCAGCTGTTGAAGCAACAAAATATATTAGTGAATTAAATAAGAAACTAAAATAGGGGCTTTCGCTCCTTTTTTAGTTATTATAGACTTTTTACTGGGCAGATGATATAATTTAGTTACAAAAATAAATGAGTGTGATACTATGAGTTTTGCATCAAATACCAAAAGTGAATTATTAAGTATAAAAGCCGATAAATGCTGTCAACTTGCAGAATTATCTGCTCTTTTAACGTTGAATGGTAATATTAATTTATCAAGTAATGGTCTTCGAATTGAATTTCAGACAACGAATATTCAAATTGCTAGAAAAGTAATTAAAAGCACAAAAAATTTATATAAAATAGATGTTGACATTTTATCAAAAAAACAAATGAAACTCAAAAAGAAAGATATTTATATTGTTATAATTAAAAGTAAAGCAAATGAAATAATTAATGAATTAGGATTAATGAATACTGGGGAAAATTATCTTCAAGGGATAGATGATACTTTAATAATTAAAGAATGTTGCAAAAAAGCATATTTAAGAGGCGCATTTCTAGCATCCGGATCTATTAATTCTCCAAAAAGTAGCAGTTATCATTTAGAAATTCATTCAAATGATGAGATTCATGTGAATGCTTTAAAAGATTTAATGAATTATTTTCATTTAAATACAAAAGTGGCAAAGAAAAAAAGAGGATATATTGCTTATATTAAAGAATCTGAAAAAATCTCTGATTTTTTACGAGTTGTTGGTGCAATTAGTGCTCTTTTTGAATTTGAGGATGAGAGAATTAAAAGAGATTTTGTTAATTCAATAACAAGAGTGATGAATATGGAAATTGCTAATCAAAACAAAATATTAGTTGCTGCAAACAAACAACTAAGAAGTATTAGTGTTCTTGAAAACATGATTGATGTTTCAAGATTACCAAAAAGTATGAAGGAAGCAATTGAACTTAGAAAGAAATTTCCAGAATCATCATTAAATGAATTAGCTGATTTGAGTTTTGAGATATTAAATAAACAAATTTCGAAATCAGCTTTAAATCATCGCTTTAGAAATATTAATGATCTTTCAGACCGCATATTGGAGGGATTAAATGAGTAAAGCAATTGGAATTGACATTGTTGAATTTAAGCAAATAAAAGTTAAGATAAATGATCGATTTATTAATAGAGTACTTTCTAAAAATGAAATGATAAGATATAATACAATTACAAATGAACAGCGAAAATTAGAATACATTTCAGGACGTTTTGCTGGCAAAGAAGCATATACAAAAGTTTATAAGAAATTCAAGATGCCTTTAAACTTTGTTGATGTAGAAATTTTAAATGATGAATTTGGAGCTCCATATATTAAGTCGAAATATAGACCAAATGATACAATTTTAATTAGTATTTCTCATTCGGATAATTATGTTGTAGCAATTTGCACTTTGGAATAACAAAAACAATCTCATTTTGAAAAATGAGATTGTTTTTGTTTTAAATATTCCTTAATTACACCATTTCGATAAGATTCTAATAATTTATATAAATCATCTATTTCTTCTTGTAATTGTTTACCTTTATCTGTGTCATATAAATATTCTCTGTTAATATTTACTTCTTCTGATTGATTTAATGAAATAATGTCTTCTTCTTTTTCAATGATATCATCTAACGAATTAAATCTTTGATGTGAAATTAAAAATATTTTATATGAGTCTATGACTAATGTATATCCACCAATTCTGATTTTAGATGCGTATTGTTTACTCATGCCACCATCGATAGCGTAGATTCTCCCGTTTCCTAGTACTGGTCTATCACCAGCGGTTATGTCATTTGGAACATGGCCATTAATGATTTTTGATTTATTATAATCAATTTTAAATTCACGATATATTTGTTTTAAAACAGTTTCTTTTTCACGAAGTAAAAAATAGTTATTCATTTCCTCGTAATGAGTTTGTTTATCTTCTATAAAGTATCTTTCAAATGTTTTCATGGCTTTTTTACCAAATAAAGGAGAATTTTCTCCTTGCCATAAGAAAATAAAATAATCATTGTTATTATTACTTTTCTTATTATTACGATTTAAGTAACTTGTTCTCAATTTAGTTTCTAAAATATTGAATAGGGATTTTCCACTGTAATATTTATGATCAATTTTAATTTTTGAAAATGAACCATCTTTATTTAATGGAATACATCCATGAAATAATAAATTACCATTGTATTTTAAGAACATATGTCCGTTTTGAAATAGAAATTCAATATGTTGTTGTAATAAATCATTATTTAAAAATGCGTTTTTTAATTGAGATAATAAATTTTCTTCTTCAGATGTTAATTTATAAGGATCTAATGGGTCAATTGTAGGGAAATTAGTATCTTTTAATTTGTAGGTTATACCATTGAGTTTAATAGTACCGTTATCATAATTGATATTATCAAGAAGTAAACGATTATCTAATTTAAAATTAGGGTTTCTACGAAATACTAATCCTTCAAGTTTAAATTGAAGGATCGCGGCAGCTTTATGCATTTTAGCTACCAATAATTCTTTATCAATATCTAATTTAATAGAATTGTTTTTCGGCATAAATATTTTACATGAATCATTTTTATAATGTTTTTGTGCATATGTAGCGAAAGGTAGAAGATTAATACCATATCCATCCTCTAATGTATCTAGAGTATTATATCTAGAAGAGTTTCTTAATACGTTACAAATAGCTAATTTGCTACCACAAGCTGCTCCCATCCATAATATATCATGATTTCCCCATTCAATATCTACTGAATGGTATTTAATCATTTTATTCATTACTAAATGAGCACTAGGTCCTCTATCAAAAATATCACCAACAACATGAAGACGATCTATTGTTAATCTTTGAATAAAGTAAGATATTTCAATAATAAAATTTCTTTCTCTTTTTGTTTTGAAAATAGCATCAATTATAGCACTATAATATTGTGTTTTATCTGTGTGAGAACCATTTTCAAATATAAGTTCTTGAATAATATAAGAAAATGCTTTAGGTAAGTTTTTTCTAATTTTACTTTTTGTGTATTTTCTAGACATATATTTACTTATTTCAATTAAGTTTAACAATTGTTTTCTAATAAATATATAATATTCTTCTTTTTCCATTATATTTTCATATTTTCTTAACATTTGTTTTGGATAATAAATAAAGAATGCTAAACGATTTTTTTCTTTTTCTTTTAATTTAGGAAAAATAATATCAAGTTTTCCGCGTGTAACGCCTGATCCATTTTTAAGAAAATGGTTAAAAGTATCATATTCTCCGTGAATGTCAGATAAAAAGTGTTCAGTTCCTTTAGGAATATTTAAAATAGCGGTAAGATTAATTAATTCTGTACTAACTTCTTGTACAGTAGGAAATTGTTTCGCCAATTGTTTTAAATATTTTAGTTCATAACTATTTTTCATAAATATTCTCCTCATATCTAATGTCTATTGTAATTATACCATTTTCTAAATAACATTTATACTATATTTTTTAAGAGCTATTGATATTATTATTAAAATCCAATAGAATAAACACTTGCATTTTCAGTTATTTTTTTATACAATATATAAAGCTGAGGAGTGGTATTATGGCGGATTATAAAAGTGGATTTAAACGTCAAAGTAATGATCGTTTTATGTCTTATGTATTAATAGGATTTGCGGTATCGTTTTTTATTATAATTATTAGTATTATTTTATTTAATTTATTTTCAACTGAATTAACATATTCAAGTTTTGATCATATTAATGATTATTCAGAAATTACTAATAAAGACGAAGATAAATATCTAGTATATTATTATTCTGAAATATGTGGACACTGTAATGATATAAAAATACAAGTATTAGAATTTGCGGATGAGAATAATGAGGATATTAAAGTATATTTTATAGATGCAGGAAAAGTAACAGGATATAACAATATTCAAGGAATGAATGGGACACCATCTTTATTAATGGTTGTTAATGGACAATTAGTTGATTTTGTAAGTGGGTCTGATAAAATTATAAATATATTCGATCAAATTAATGGTGGAACATATCTTTATATAAATTAAAATAGCCTTCAAAAGGCTTTTTTATATTAGTGGAGGAAAAAAAATGATAATTAATGAAGAATTAGTTTTGGAATTAACAAGAAATTTAAAACTTACAAAAAAACAAGTCGAAACGGTATTGAACTTGTTAAACGAAGGAAATACCGTGCCTTTTATTGCGAGATATCGTAAAGAACAAACAGGTGCGCTAGATGAAGAACAAATCAGAGATATTAACAAAGAATACGAATATAAAGTTAATTTACTTAAAAGAAAAGAAGATGTTATTCGTTTAATTGATGAAAAAGGATTATTAACCGATGAATTAAAAGCTGATATTTTAAAAGCTGAAAAATTAGTTGATGTAGAAGATATTTACCGCCCTTACAAGGAAAAGAAAAAAACAAAAGCAACAATCGCAATTAAACAAGGATTGAAACCGCTTGCCGATTATATTTTATCTTTTCCAATAGAAGGTATTTTAAATGAAGAAGCAAAAAAATATTTAACAGAAGAAGTAGAAACAGTTGAACAAGCAATTGAAGGTGCACAATATATTATTGCTGAAGAAATTAGTGATTTTCCTGATTTTCGTAAATGGATAAGATCATATACCTTTAATAATGGAAATATTGAAACTAAGATAAAGAAAAAAGCAAAAGATGAAATGAAAACATATGAAATGTATTATGAATATGAAGAGCCGTTAAGAAAAGTAAAATTATATCGTGTTTTAGCAATCAACCGTGGTGAAAAAGAAAAAGTTTTATCAGTAAAAATTGTTACTAATGTTGAAAGAATCCATCAATATTTAGAAGATGGAATTGTTGAAAATAAAGAATCATTTACTTTCCCTAATATTCAAAACGCAATTAAAGATGCTTATAAAAGATTAATTCAACCTTCAATAGAAAGAGAAATAAGAAGTGAATTATCTGAAAAAGCAGGAGATAATGCTATTCATATTTTTAGTGAAAACTTAAGAGCGTTATTATTACAACCTCCAATGAAAGGTAAAATGGTCTTAGGAGTAGATCCAGCTTATCGTACTGGCTGTAAATTAGCTGTTGTTGATAAAATGGGTAAAATGATTGATTTAGATGTTATTTATCCTCATCAAAAATATAAAGGTGAAAATATCCATAAAGATAGAATTATTGATTCATTTAAAAAAGTAATTAATTTTATTAGAAAATATAAAATTGAAATTATTGCGATTGGAAATGGAACTGCTTCACGTGAAACTGAACAATTTATTATCGAAGTAATTAAAAAAGCAAAAGAAGAAGTATTATACATAATAGTTAGCGAAGCAGGAGCGTCTGTTTACAGCGCTAGTGATTTAGCTAGAGAAGAGTTCCCTAAATTAGCAGTTGAAGAAAGAAGTGCTGTAAGCATTGCTAGAAGACTTCAAGACCCATTAAGTGAATTGGTTAAAATTGATCCTAAAAGTATTGGAGTTGGGCAATATCAACATGATGTTGCACAAAACAAATTAAGTGATTCATTAGATTTTGTTGTTGAGACTGCCGTAAATAAAATTGGGGTTAATGTGAATACAGCTAGTGCTCAATTATTACAATATGTTTCAGGACTAAACAAAACAGTAGCTAAAAACTTGGTTATTTGGAGAGAAGAAAATGGTGAATTTACTGAACGTAAACAATTAAAGAAAGTACCAAGAATGGGTGCCAAAGCATATGAACAAGCAGTTGGATTCTTAAGAATCTTAAATGGTAAGAATCCTTTAGATAAAACAGGGATTCATCCTGAAAGTTATGATTTAACACAAAAATTATTAAATGAATTAAAAATAGATGTTACTGAATTAGGAAATCCGACTTTAATGATTAAAATGGCTAATATTAATAAACAAGAGTTAGCTGATAAGTTTGGAGCTGGATTGAATACAGTGGAAGATATATTAGATGCGTTTGTAGCACCACTTCGTGACCCACGTGATGATGTGGAAGCTCCACTTCTTAGAAGTGATGTCCTTAAGTTAGATGATTTAAAAGTTGGGATGGAGTTAATGGGAACCGTTAGAAATGTAGTAGATTTTGGAGTGTTTGTTGATTGCGGTGTAAAAGATGATGGATTAGTTCACATTTCTCAATTAAGTAATCAATATATTAAACATCCTCTAGATGTTGTTAGTGTTGGAGACATTGTTAAAGTATGGGTAAAAGATATTGATTTGAAACGTCATCGTTTACAACTAACAATGTTAGAAGAGAACTTACAAAAATAATCAATCAAGAATATTGACAGTTAGCCTAAAATATATTATTATATAAGGGCTAACTTTATGGAGTAGTACTCAAGTTGGCTGAAGAGGTGCCCCTGCTAAGGGTATAGGTCGTTAACGCGGCGCGAGAGTTCGAATCTCTCCTACTCCGCCATTTATAAATAAAACGGATTTATCCGTTTTTTTTATACAAAAAAGTTATTTATTTTACTTATTTATCTAAATAACGTATTATTAAATTATACAAATATTATAAGAGGAATGGTGTTTATGAAAAAAGTAATTGCCTTTGTTTGTACACATAATAGTTGTCGAAGCCAAATGGCTGAGGGATGGGCTAAACATTTAGCTTCAGATATTTTTGAAGTTTATTCAGCAGGGACAGAAAAGTACCCTGCGCCTAAAGAATTAGCACTTGAAGTTATGGAAGATATAGGGATAAGTATGAAAGGACATTATTCTAAATTATTAAATGAGATACCTACAACGTTGGACATTTTAATTACGATGGGTTGTGGTGTAGAATGTCCTTTTGTTCCAACAAAATTCAGAGAAGATTGGGAATTAGATGATCCAAGTGGGGGAGTAAAAGAGGATTTTGAAATTACGAGGGATTTAATTAAAAAGCGAGTTGTTAACCTTGTCAAAATGGTGAAAAATGGGGAAATCTAAAAAAGTAGATATTTCATATATGATTATCAATAATAAATTCATCATTTTTCATTAGTTTGTAAGCAAATTAATTGATTTAATGATAGAAACAAGGGATAATATTAATAATAATTAAATAAGGAGGAATACAATTATGAAAATAGAGTTATGGTCTGATTTTGGATGTCCATTTTGTTATATTGGTAAAACACGTTTTGAAAATGCTTTAAATAAATTTCCACATAAGGATGAAGTAGAAGTAATTTATAAAGCTTATCAGTTGAATCCTAATGCTCCGAAGGAAATGACAGATGGAGTAGCTGAAAGTTTTGCGAAAGGGCATAGAATTTCAGTAGATGAAGCAAAGAAAAAAATAGAAATGTTTGTTAATGCAGCTAAACAAGCAGGATTAACATATGATTACGTAAATATTAAATTAACTAATACATATGATTCTCATCGTCTCGCTAAATGGGCTAATCAGTTTGGATTAGAACCTGCATTAACTTCGAGATTAATGAAAGCATATTTTACTGATGGATTAAATCTTGCTGATCACAATACTTTACTAAAACTTGCAAAAGAAGTAGGGTTAGATGTTGAAAAAGCAAAAAAAGTATTATCATCAAATGATTATACTGATCAAGTAAACGCTGAGATTATGGAAGGAAGACAAGTAGGAGTACAAGGTGTACCTTTCTTTGTTTTAAACCGTAAATACGCTATTTCAGGTGCTCAACAAGAAGATTATTTCTTATCTGCACTTAATCAATTATGGAGTGAAACAAATCCGATTAAAAATCTTAATGTCGCAGATGATGGCCCTGTTTGTAATGATGAAGGTTGTAGTATTTAAATTAAATAAATAATCACACTCAAGTAGTGTGATTTTTTTATATAAAAAAACAAGCTCAGTGAGCTTGTTTTATAGTTTTGAATCATCTACATTATCTAGATAAGCCTTAATTGGTGTGATTATAGTTTTAACTACACCTTTTTTAAATGGATTTTGAAGATGTGCACTTTCAATTAAGTCTACAAAGCTTTTAGATCCACCTAATTTACATAATGCTAAATATTGATTAAATGCTTTTTGGTGGTCTTCTCTACTTTTAATCCAAAATTGGAAAGCACATACTTGTGCTAAAGTATAATCGATATAATAAAATGGTGCTCCAAAAATATGACCTTGGCGATACCAATAAGTTCCTTTTTCCATAAAACTATCATCACCGTAGTCTTTAAATGGTAAATATTTCTTTTCTATTTTACGCCATAAGGCTTTTCTTTCATCTTTTGATAGTTCTGGGTTTTCATAAATACCATGTTGGAATTCATCTACTAGTACTCCGTATGGTAAAAATGATATTGCTCCTGCTAGATGATTAAATTTGTATTTTTCTGTATCTTCTTCAAAGAATTTGTGAATCCATGGCCAAGCAAGAAATTCCATACTCATTGAATGAATTTCAGCTGCTTCCATTGTTGGCCATCTATATTCAGGAATATGATTTCTACTTGAATAAACTTGGAAAGCATGGCCTGCTTCATGAGTTAAGACATCAACATCTCCTGATGTACCTGTAAAATTAGCGAAAATATATGGGGCATTATAATCAGGGATATAAGTACAATATCCACCACCTGATTTTCCGGGTTTAGCATCTAATTCTAATAAATTATGTTCTAACATAAAAGTGAAAAATTCATCTGTTTCTGGTGACATTTCTTTATACATCTGTTTAGCATGATTTACTTGCCAAGTAGAGTCACCTTTTGGAGTAGGATTACCACTTAGAAAAGACAATGCTAAATCGTATGATTTAGGATTAGTAATTCCGAGACGTTTTGCTTTTCTAGCAGTTAGTTCCTCTACTAGTGGAACAACACTTTCGAAAATTTGATCACGATAACCTTTAACATCAATGTAGTTGTAATCAGTACGACCAAAACGGTCGTACCCTAATTGAACAAAGTTTTTATATCCAAGTTTTTTAGCTATTTGATCACGTAGTTTAACCATATCATCATATATACGGTCTATTTGATCTTCGTTTTCTTCAAAGAAACTAGAAACAGCGAGTTGTGCTTTGTGTCTTGTTTCTCTGTCTTTATCTTGCATGAATGGTCTCATTTGACTTAAATTATATATTCCGTCTTGGAATTTGATTTTAGCGCCAGCTAAAAGTTTTGAGTATTCTGTAGACAATTTATTTTCTTGTTGTAATTCTTCAATTATTTCAGGACTGAATGTTTTTTGAGCTAATTCACCTTTTTCAAAAAGAAGTGTTCCGAATTCTTTTTCTAGTTCATTGCGGTGTTTTGAATTTAGTAATTTCTTTAGGAAGGCTGTTTCTAACTGTTGAAGATGTGGTGAGATTTCATTGAAGAAATCTTGTTCTTCCTCATAAAACTTATCAGTTGTATCTACACTATTTCTTATTGATACAAGGTTAAATTGTGTTGAGATTTCATCTTGTAATTTGAAAACTTTTTTAATAGTATCTAATTCAACTTCTAATGTTTCATTTGTAGCTATTAATTCTAATAGTTTGTTCATTCTTTCTTTTATTTGTTCTAAATTGGGTCTTTCATATTTAAAATCTTCGAATTTCATGAATTTATTCCTCCTTACGAATTTATCTTCGTTAAAATTATATAATATTATGGCTTAATATAAAAGATATTTAATATATAATTATGATTAAATTATGGTAGACATTTTTTAATTATAATGATATTATATTTATGGACTTTGGAGGATTAGCTCAGTTGGGAGAGCACTTGCCTTACAAGCAAGGGGTCACTGGTTCGAGCCCAGTATTCTCCACCAAATCTACCCGTATCCCGTGATTTTAGTAGTTTCGCTTACTACTGCGATAATCACGGGTTTTTGATTGAAAAATAATATCAGTTTTTTGGCCCGGTTACTGGGAGATAATTCACTCTAGAAACATGTTGTTTCAGGGGTCTTTTTCACAACTCGGAATTTAATTTTATTCAAAAAAACTAGAAATATAGGCGAATTTTGATTCTTGAATCTTGAACTACTTTTTATCCGTCATGATTATGAAAGTGCAGTAAAATACATATGTTCTATCTAGAATTTTGGTGTAGCAGGTGTAGCAGGTGTAACCAATCAACACGAAAGATATAATTATTCATTTATAATAAACAACAACGAGCCGTATCACAAATGACCTAGAAGAATACGGAATATAGCATATTTAGGAACTATTTAATAGAATGGTGCCTTTTCTTAATACAATATGATAAAATGTATTAGATGGGAGATGGTACTATGTATATGAAAGATAGAAAAGTAATAATTAGATCTGCTCAACTAGATGATGTTAATATTTTATGCAACTGGTGGGCAAGCGGAGAGGTTATGGCACATGCTGGGTTTCCAAATGGGTTATCTACTGATGAATCAAAACTAGTGCTGAGGATTAATGAACAAAACATAGATTCTTTACCTGAAAATCAGTTGATTATTATTGAGTTAGAAAATGATTATCCTATTGGTGAAATGAATTATCGTAAGAAGTTGGATGGTGTTTTTGAAATAGGAATAAAAATATGTGTCTTAACTGAACAAAGTAAAGGTTATGGTACAACAGCAATAAAGTCATTAACTGCTTTTCTAAAGAATGAAATGAAAGCAAATAAAATTATATTAGATACAAATCTTAAAAATATAGGCGCACAGAAATTTTATAAAAAGCTTGGATTTAAGCAAACTCAGATTTTAAAAGATTGTTGGACAGATCAATTGGGTAATCTACAAGGTGCTGTATTCTTCGAAATGGATTTGATTTAAATAAGATGAGAAAGAAAGCAAAAAGTCTCAATGCTATTTTGAAAAAATATGTGTTTGTGATATAATTTAGATAACAAAGAGAAGGAAGTGGTATTATGAAAAAACGATTTAGTGCTTTTGGGTTACTAAACTTTTTTATTGTGCTAGCACTCCTATTTAGACAGATATATTATATGAATCTGATTTCTTCATTTGTAGTAAGCAGTAAGGTCGAAAGTGGATTATTAATACTAGTTACCTTGATGATATCATTATCATTGATCGTGTATCTAGCATACTATCTACCTGCATTATTGGTTATTAAAGTAGTATTGAACTTTGAATATAAGATTAACTTTCCTGTTGTTGGAGTTAAATACCAACATGCTAGTTATGATTTTATTCAGATTCAAAATAGATTATTTAAAAAGTTACAGGTTATTAGATGTTGATTTCTTAATGTTTTAATTTATGTAATAGAAATTGAATATTAAGAAAGGAAAAGACAATGAATAGAAAATTATATTTAGGTATAATGAGTTTTTTTGCTGTGGTATTTATTATCACATTTAGCTTTTTACCTTACTATAACCCGATCTATTTTTATCTACAGCATATTAGCCTGTTTTTGTTTGTAGCAATGTTGTTATACTTCTTGTTACAACTAGGATTTAATAGATTAGTTAAGAGAATTAAAAAGCAATCAATTTTAAGAGGATACACCATAACTGTATTGGTGTTAGTATTATTTGGATTTAGCAGCTTACAATTAAAGTTTATTGAAACATATCAAACATCAGAATTTCAGTCTTGTGCTTATTATGATGATTATGGTAATGCGATTTACTATACACAATTACCAAACAACTGTCCTGATTTAGAAATCATAAGTCAAACAAATAACTTTTTATCATTTGAAGTTTATGAGGATATTGAAGGATATGTGCAAAATAATAAACTTGAAATAGTTGGTGAAGGTAATTATGATTACATGGCCAGAGTAAGGACTAATATTGATATTACATATGATTCAGAAGGAAATATCTTAGAATCTAATATGAGGAAGAGTACTAATATTCTTGTATATAATAACGAAGAAGAGATGAAAGTTTATAATTCTATTACAACTAACATTGTAAATGAATTTATAGTGATAGACGAACAAGTTACTGGATTTAGATCAACACAAACTAGAGGTGTATTTGAGGACGCATTTATTGATTTTGACAATGTTGATACCGTTGAACACTACTCAGATATAGCGTTCAATTATGATTACACGGAATACTTGTCTGAAAAAACTATTGCAGAAAACAATGATCGAACAGTTGAAGAGTTATATCAGGTATTAATTAGTAAAAACATATATGATAATTCAGACTTCAATGGCGATCCAATAGAAAATAATGTCCTACAAATATTAGAATTTGTTTGTGATACAGAAGAATGCAGAGTTAAAAGAGAAGATATTGAAGTAACTAGGAGTGAATATGTTCTACTTAATGAAGCAGGACTAATTGATTTTAATCTAGATCATACATTTACAATATCTGAGAATCAAATTGATATTACATTTCCGATTACACAACCTAGAGAAAACACCAAGATGTCAAGTACAACAAGTTATAGTTTATTTAAGGACTATGGATTAGTGTTTGATGAATGCACTAAGACTTTTACCAATATGTTGAAAAGACCAATCACAAGAGTTACATTTAAATATGCTGGTAATGATTATGTTGAGCATGGGGATATATATAGCATTATATATAAAACAGATTATGGATTAAAGGTAGTTAACAAAATGGCTACTATGGAATATGAGTTTACGCATAATCCTCCAGTTTCATTTGTTAGTTCTTTGTATTTTATAGCAGATGTTTATTACCAAGCAGATAACATTTATGATTATGGTAGTAGAGCTTTATACATTCCAACAGATAGAGATGAGATAATTTATCAAAGAAATCCATTAGTTTTTCAATTATTACATTACAAAGAATAATTAGATCAATGATAAGTGCAATATGCATTTATCATTTTTCTTTCCCAATTTACAAACAAGTAATTACTTAAACTCTGAGTAAGTTCTCAATAACTCAAAGCGGAAGAGAAAACAGTATAGAACCTAAATTTTGTGAATCGGACATGACTAAGTAATTAGATATATCCGATAAAGGTAGGGAAAGAAGAAACTCATAATCTAAAACAAAAGTGAAACACAGTATAGTAAAAACATACAACAGCTAATATTAGTCTAACTATAAGGGGAGGGGGTTTATATTTCTTAACTTATATAGGGAGATTGATAGGATATAAGAAAAATATAGTAAATTTTAGATAAAATATGTGTAAAAAGTAGGGGTCTAGATTTTGGGTGTGTATTCCCATGGTGGAGCCCCTACTCCACCATAGAAACCCGCTTCCGTATACGGGTAAACTTCGGGGACTATATTCTCCACCATTTGACAACGTTACCGAGGATTTATGGAGTATTGTTATACGTTATATAGATTCTCGGTTTTTGTATACTCAAAAAGAGCCTGAAAAGTGGCATAATTTGTCGATGCTGAAAATATGCATTCCTTATTGTTTCAGGGGTTTAGTTTGAATCTCGGAAACGGGTTAAGACAATTGAGTAATAGGACTTTTTTCTTGAACCATTTATTGATTTCTATCAAAAAGTAAACATTTAATAAAACGATGTTATAATTAAGCTGGAAGGTGATGATAATATGAGTGAAAAATCAATTGTGGAAAGAGCAGTTAAGGATAAGTTTTATGAGAAAAAAATTTTAAGCCTTACTGATGACGATTTTTGTTTTGAATTGAATATCTCAAATAAGGAAAGATTGCTTTATAGATACAGAAATATTAGTGAATATACACTTAGCGATTTATTGAATGACGAAATTACATTTGCTTCCCCAGAGTTATTCAATGATCCGTATGATAGTAGTTTTATATATAAACCTAAAATTAAAGTAAGTATGAAATATGAGGTTAGACCTAATGGAGGAGTTGCAACAAAAGGTGAAAGTAATAAAGGCAAACTAGCACCTGCCGAAGAAAGAATAATTGATAATAGTCTACAAAAGTTTGCTAAGAATTTAGTTCGCGTTGCTTGTTTTAGTGAACACAATTCAAATGAAGTGATGTGGTCTCATTATGCTAGTCAGGCAAAAGGAATAGTTCTTAGTTATTCTATCAACCAACTAGAAGAACTTATGAAGGAGCACAATATTAAAGACTATGTAATGACTCCTATTTTTTATGAAAATCATAAACTATTTTTTAATCCTATTTCAAAAGATACAGATGAAAAAAAGATGATGTTTTATATGAACAAAGTAATGCTACTTAAAAACAAAGGTTGGGTCTACGAAGATGAGTGGAGACTTATCTTTTCAACATTAAATGAAGATAGATTCTCTAAAAAATATGTCAGCTTAAAAGGTATAAAACCTATTCAAATTATTCTTGGAGAAAATATAAGCCCTACTTATTCTCGTATCATTAAAGATATTGCTAGAGATAAAGAAATTGATTTATTTCAAGCTAATACCATTCAAAAATCTAATACTAGAAAACTGCAACTAGAACGCGTATATTAAATTTCTAAGTAAGTTCAAATCCTATCAAATTATTTGATAAGAAGAACATAATAAATTTCAACTAAATGTGATAGACCGAATTGTATCATGCAAATAAGGTGCCAAAAATGGGTACCTTATTTTTTGTTACCAGTTCCCATGGTGAAGCCCCTCCACCACCACGAAACCCCGCTTCCGTATACGGGTAAACTTCGGGGACTATATTCTCCACCATTTCGACCCGTATACCGAGAATTTAGTAGTTCCCCTTACTACTGCGATATTCTCGGTTTTTTATGTTCTAAAAGTATCGCTTTTTGGACACCTTTTTTCCGGAAAATACCCCCCATAAAACATGTCTTTCTAAGAGTCTTTTTCGCGAATGGGAAGTGGGTTCGAGACACCAAATGAAACCAATTTTAACCTGAAACCAAAGTGTTTACTGTAAATATATTTCGAGGTAATAGAGGTAGTGGGGGTAATTTTAGATTATGATAAGCGGAACCGTATTAGAGATGATCTAATAGAATACAGCATATAAGGTGCTCTGCTCATAGGATTGCATCTTTTTATATATGTCACATTACTTAATACAACAGTTTATTTAAGTATTGACATTATGTCGCATCGTGATATATTTAAATTAGATATGTCACATCACAACATAGTAATTGAAAGGACTGATTTGGATGGCAAAAAGTATTGAATCACTTATACCTTTAAGTGAAACTGCCTATTATATCTTATTATCTTTGAATGAGCCAAGACATGGATATGGAATCATAAAATATGTTGAGAAATTAACAGATAATAGAATAAAGTTAGGTTCAGGAACCGTCTATACAACTTTAGGGAAAATGTCAAAAGCTAAAGTTATATCTATTTATCAAGATAAAGATAGAAAAACAGTTTATGAGTTAACAGTTGAGGGTAATAAATTGCTAGAACTTGAAATAAATAGGATGAAGATAGTGTATAAAGACACTCTATATCAGGAGGGATTATTCAATGACAAAACTTAAATTTAGACCGTTTTGGAGTTATGATGTAATAAAAACACAAGATTGGTTAGATATGCAATGTGAAAAAGGGTATCATTTTGTTAGTTTCAACCCTGCCTTTAGGACTTTTAATTTTAATAAAGCAGATGCAATAAACAAGAAACATGTAATTATTTATGATAAAAGTAATGATGGATGCCCTGCATATGTTTCTAAGAATAATGATTATAATGAAATCTATCAAACTAAAAACTACTGTATTTTAGAACAAACAAAAGAAGAACCTGAATATTTCTCTTCATATGATCAGTTGCTGTCTAGAAATCAACAAATAAAATTTATCGTAGGAATAATTTTGCTAATACAAGTCATTTTAAATATTTTACCTCTTGCTCTTGTATTAGTTTCAGCTACAACTGGAAATATGACTGTTGAGTATGAACCAGGGGGAATAACTGCTCCTACAAATATTGGAGAATTATTAGAAGGTATTTTTGTTTTAATGTTTATGATAATTGGTATTATTGTTCAATTATGGTTAGTTTATACTTATTTTAAACTGAGAAAGTCAAACAAAAAACTTGAAAAGATAAGTGTTGAAGATATTAATTTGTCTTTTACAATTCCCACAGATACTATCATAAGCAAAGAAGAAATGAAACAATTGAAGCTTGATAAGAAACTTGTAAAAAAAAGGAAACTTGGTTGGTTCTATTCACCTGATATTCATGAAGAATGGCTTGAAGAAATGGAACTTAAAGGATTTAATTTAATTAGAATGAGCAAAATTGGAAATAGTTTTTATTTTGTTAAAGGTGAAACTAGGAAAATGAAGTATCATGTTGATTATCAGTTAAGAAAAAATCCATCATACTTCAAGATTAATGAAGAAAGCGGATGGAAACTATATTTCACTTCTCTCACTAGATTTTTTGCAATTTCAGTTTGGGGCCAGGAATACACAGAAATTAAACCAGAATATTATAGCGATCCAGAGAGTAAAGTAAAACATGCGAAAAGATTTATGCTCTCATATATTGTTTGGTTTTTACCAATGAGTTTAATGTATTTCGTAATGAGTGGTTTTTCAATTTATGCATATGTGACAATTGACTTCTTTAGAGATAATTTTTGGCTTTACCTTACACCACTGATGTTTATAATTGCTGGAATTGAGTTCTTGTATTTCTCATTTAGATTGATAAGATATTATAATAGAGTGAAAGAAAACTACTAGAGCTTTATTCTATGTAACAATAAATTCCCTAGTTTTTAATAATAGTATAATTTTTATAAGATATAAAGTTGGAGGAGTAACTATGAAGGAATATAATAAACATATAAAGTCTTTGATTTTGTTTATTTTGATTTTGCTACTTTATGCTTTTACCATAAAATATGGGCTTGATTTATTGTTGTTGATTCCGCAAGGATTACAAATCTATTTAGGAACTGGAGATTACTATCGATTATATAACGTCTCTTTGGGTATTTATAATGAGATACCAGCTAATCAAGAAGCTTACAATTATGTCTTCCTCATCTATCAAAAAGATAATCAAAGATTAATTATATTTGAGTATTCGCTAGAATATAATGGAGGTGTCTATGAAGAGTAGAAAAATTTATATTGTTATATTATTTTTAGTTATGTTTATAATAACTGGTTGTTCAAATGGAACAGAAGTAGAAAACGATGATATTTTCGGCTCATATGCATATTACGAGTGTATTTATTTAGCTAACTGGTCTTCATCAACTATAGATAATCAAACCGGGTTACATAAGAACAAGTATTTTTACGAGATTACAAGTGATAAGTTATCAATACATGATGAAGAAAATAACTTGATAGAAAGTTTTGAAAATATAGAATATATTAGTGTTGAAATTGATAAGGATCTTGATGGAGTGTTTAGTTTTGGACTTGAAGATATCTTTGATTCAATGCTGAAAAGATATGATATATACGTAGGAGACAATAGAATTGGATATTCCATATTTATTGAAAATGATAAGATTTATTTAGCAGACACAACGTATACTGGACCTGGAAGAAACATATTTGCTATATGGTCTTTATTTGAATTGAAGATTCAATAGAGAAGTTTACAAAAGTATATTAGGAAGTTCTTTTGAAGAGTCGCCACCAAGTGTACCCACTTCCGTACTCAGGTAAACTTCGGAGACTATATTCTCCACCAGATGTAGACGTTACCGAGAATTTATGAAGTATTATTATACTTTATATGGATTCTCGGTTTTTGTATACTCAAAAAGAGTCAAAAAAGTGGCATATTTTGGTGGTATTGAAAATATGTATTCCTTATTGTTTCATGGGTTTAGTTTGAATCTCGAAAATTCAAAATTAAGTTTTTTTTGAAAAAAGTATCAAACTTCAGATTTGAGCAAACAAATACTGTTTAAAATTAGAGAATTTCCCCTTAATTAAGCAAAATATTAAAATGCACTTGACTATTACAATTAATGATATTTATTATTAGAATCAAGTCAACCAAGTGGTTGACAAGTTAGTTACTTAGTTAGTTAAGATTTCTTTGAAATAAATTATTGGTATTGTTATAATCAATATGAGGTGATGGTTAAAATGAAAAATATATCAGCGAAAATTAAAGAAAGTAGAATTAAAAAAGGACTTAGTCAAAGTGAACTTGCTGAAAAACTATTTATAACAAAACAAAGTATTTCAAAATACGAAAATAGTAATTCTATACCAAGCAAGGATATAATGGAGAAACTAGAGAAAATTTTAGAAATTAATCTCATTGATGAAGAGAAATCTAAAATATTGATTATAAAAAGAAAATATTGGATTTTTGTGTCTTTGTTAGCAACTTTATTAATATTAGCTATA